>Ga0126342_10004042_pt1 | contig 24716 bp, 14 predicted proteins | sample Cyp1metagenome_FD_92528 | JGI IMG/M metagenome (GOLD analysis project Ga0126342, IMG submission 92528) | Coral microbial communities from Lord Howe Island, Old Settlement Bay, Australia - Cyphastrea 1 metagenome | ecosystem: Host-associated > Invertebrates > Cnidaria > Coral ...
GGTGTTTTAAGATTTGGGCATGACTTAGGCATGAGTTTCTTGAAACAGCGATTCCATGGTGATTTACTAGCAAGTTTTGACCCAGGCATGAGTTAGGCATGAGTTTGTCGTTTGACTGTAGGGTTTTGCTCCCCCACATGATCATGTGCATTGTGTCTATGTATGTGGCATTTGCTACCAAGAATTCTCTAATGTTCCAGTGGTTTTCAATGGTATGGATTGTTTGCTGTTAAAGCCATCCCAAGATCCAAGTTCTGTCCTCAAATGCGTTCAAAAAAACATATATATGTATACATATATATATATATATATATGCTTATCTATGGTTATATATATATACATGCACATGTATGCATATATGAACACATGGAATCACAGGAAAACGAACACAATCATTTGATTGTTTCACACTAGATGTATAACTATAGAGGTTCCTTCCTTTCTGGCTCGCTCAAAGTCTAAACCTCCGAATGCTCATGCATGTTCAGGGCGGATTGCACAGGCCTGGGCAGGTCTGGAAAGAAACTGGTGTTAATACCAAGAACTGAGTATGCTGGGTATATTCTCCTGAAGGCAATGCGGAATTCCCAAAAGCAACCATTTTCAAGAGCCGAATCACATCTTTCCAAGCAATTTGTTTAGTTTCCATGTTGACAGATTTTTGCTTTAGGTGTATTTCATCAAGTGCTCGCAATCTTATACTGGCACTGGTGACGTTTCTGCATTTCTTCACGAAGTGAGGTGCTTTGGGATTTGGTCACGAAAGGAACGAAGAACCATGATCGTGAATTGAATCAGATCACAGATTCTTGGTGTGCATAGCTGGGTAAGATTCACCTCAAAACGCCCAAACATTATTGGGGTGGTACCTTTGGATCCTTTGGGAAGGGTTGGTTGTAAAAATCCCCATGAAACTAAGGTCAACCTCAGACAGAGAAACCCAACAAAAACATGAATTTTGGCCGACAAGTTATTATGGTAGATTGCAATCGGAAAGGGTCGCATCCATGTTAGTAAGTCGGGGGGGTTCATCCTGCCGATTGTGACACCAGTTGATTCCGCGATGAGGGTCCGACCTCGGTAAATCCCCATTTTGGCTGCTGAAATCATCCCTCTTCGATCGGAGCAGTGACTGGAACCATTGATGATCGGAGACTATGGGATTTCATATGGTTACACTACCCGTTACTACACGGTGTTCATGGAGATTCTACCGTATTTGTGGGAATCCCTATCAACAAGCAATTGCCAAATCTCAGGAGGAGGAACTGGCGGAGTGGCTTGCTTCAGACGGTTGGATTCTGCGGGAATCCAGAAGCTGGTGCAAAGTCGAATTGATAAATGGAGATGGATAAAATGGATAAAAACCTATATTTTTGGGATGAACATCCATATTGGGTCTCAAAAGCAGGGTACGAGGGTTTTGACCCATAACCAAATTAATATTGATGATTTATGAGAACTTCCTTCTTGAACTTGCAGCTGACGTCCAGTTGCCATTGTGGGATTACCAGCTGGTACGGGTGATTTCGAAAGGCTAGCAGCGAGCAGACATAAATGGCATAATGGGCATGTCTGAAACATGGGGATCCCAGCAATTCAACCAAATTCACAGAGATATGAGTCATTTCACCTATGAGCTCTTCACTCTTCGCAGATGCCATGATGGAGTAAATCAAGAGTTAATCATTCCCCTAGCTAGCATGGGTCAAAATTTGCCACTCTCCAAATCGATTGTTTGGATTCGATACAAAATACTGTATACTGTATACACTGGATATGACACATGTGGCATGTGTATAATACTATATATATAGTCTATTAATGTCTATTATATAGTCATCCCCAAATAAATGAAAAGTGAAACCCTACGAATTTGATGATGATTGACTTGTCCATCGATTTGGGGATGACTATATATATATATACATACATATCGATATATATATATATATATATATATACATACATATATCATGTACATATACATATATATATATACACATAACATATACATATACATATACATATACATATACATATATATACACATATACATATACATATACCATATACATATACATATACATATACATATATATATACGATATGTAATATATGATATTTGATATATGATATATGATATATATGTATATATATATATACACACCTCAATCGGTGGGTCTTTCGAAGCCGTTTCCTGCTGAGGCTTTTGGAATGGCCGGAGGCAACCAGCGCTTTGACGCAGTTAGGGGTGGACATTTTTGCTGTGAAGGAGTACAGCAAGTTGCACGGCAAGGATTACTGGGTCTCCTAGTTATGCCAGGCTTGGGATGACGGTGGGTACCCTCTGGCAAGCAAAGATGGCTATTAAGACTGCCTGTTTGTAGATGAGATGCCTATGTTTGAAATGGTGATTTGCCAGTTCGCTAACTGGTTTAAGTCTTAAATGACTAGAGGATAAAGGTCCCCCAAGTCAGGATAATCATTTCATCACCTCGATAGATCATTTCACATCCCATGTTTTTTGTGATGAGCATGTGAGTAGTTTGCTGTGCATAAGAAGAGGTAGGGGATGTCTCGTAATGGAACACCAACCGCAGCAGTGTTCATTTTGGTTGGATCATCTTGACTATAGATCGTTCTATCATTCCAGAGGAATTGGTGCTCGGAGCCCAGCATACTCTGTCCATGATCTACCCATGATGATCAGCTGAAGATCGGGTACCCTAAGGATTGTTTTCTGTTTTTCCCCATAGTCGCAAGTTACTTGGTATAACAATTCCACCATGTTTAGACAAAACCCGATTTGCCCCATGAATCCCATGTTCCATCTTTTGGCTTAAAGATCCCCATTTCTGGATTAAATCACAAAAGACTTTACGTTGACAATCCCATTAATATCCGGAGAAGATACCATTTATATAAATGGTTGGTTATGATTATCCACATCAATATAACCGCGATATCCCCATCAATATTGGTCGAAACACATCCCGGTGGTTTTAGAATCCCAGGATTCCAAACCACCAAGCCACATCACCAATCAACCATTGGAAATCCTTCAGACCTTGGCTGGTTAATTAGATCCAGGTGTGGTTAGCTATATCCCCATGTTTTTTCCCGCCAAAACAGCTATTTGGTTGGTTAAATCCTGAATAAATCTTCCAGTGTTGGACACTCAGCCAGATATGTGGTTTGGAATTGTGGGGATGCCCCGTAGTTGCAATAGTTGCAACCCCTTTCATAGGGGAATCACCATAATTCCAAACCAGCGGCCCAAACCACCAGCCAAATCCCCAGAAAATCACTGGTTGACCTTAGAAATACGATGCAAATAAAAACATAACAATTTTCACTACTTACCGCTTGTCACTGAAAAAATCCTCCATTTCTGGATTCAATGGATAAGTTGATAATCATCGTTTGGACCATCAAAATTTATGGCATCTGCAGATCTTCCCTTTACCCTCCAGTTTCAAACATTGCCGGCTGCAAAATCCACCCTTCGATGATTTTCCCAGAAAAAACGAGGAGTTGTCGTTGTCCTTGCCCCAGGTTGTTGTTCGAAGATGGTGAGCCATTAACCTTCGGGGAGTTCATGGACGCCATGCTGACCCTCAGGGGCTCCAATAGCACCACCGTCAAAGACATTGCCCACTTGGCCGCAGTTAACACACGGCACGTTTGACGGTGATGGTGACGGCCATGAGAGGAAGTTCAAGAAACCATGGCAATGGAAAATCCTGATGTTTGATTGTGAAATCCCCATGGTTGTTGGTGAACTGTTTCTTTACCACACAGTGATATTCCCTCTCCCCTATAAGAAAAAAAATCCCATGGATTTGTCCACGCATGGAATCATCCTCTAATATGGTAAGCCACGGGATTTTTGGGGGGAAAACCCACAAAAGCCCAGAAAATGAAGGGAACCCCAGTCTATGGCCACAATTTCCAGGGTGGTCACTTATGACTTAAGCTTGGGGGGCTGTGGAGCTTGGAATTTGCAGTCCTGCAGAACAATTCTTGAGACATATGGATCAACCTTGCTCCAGGACTGAATTTGGATGAATCTATTTGCTAAATAGGAAGGAATCGCATGAGAAAGTAGAGAAAAAAACGGAAACTGAACTGCTAAACTACATCTGGACGGTATGAGTAATGACTAAATCTCCCATGTTGGATGGTTCACATTCCCATACTTGGAGAATCATCCCATGAAGTGCAACTGATTCTACTGATTGGTAACCATCATTGCAAGCCATTTAGTTACTTGGTGGAGTCAGTTGCCATATAGTTGCTACTGATTCTAGTGTTTGAGAAACCCAAGTGAGCAAGGCTTTTTTTTGGGATGCAGAGATTTAGACAAGAGTGCTGTTCCAACTTTTGGCGCGAATGCATTTCTCCAGTGTTTTGCTGGTGCGCGAAGCCGCGCGAAGCCACAAGCGTAGGCAGCTATAAATCAGCTGTTATTTTTTTGCGAAGGCCCTTCGTGTAGGCTATGAGATGCATATATGATCATATATGTGTGTTTCCACATGTTTGACAACTTCAACTGTAAACAATATAAAAAAAAGACCATGTGGCCACGAGTTTACCATAGCAACTTGGAACTGGCATCAACTTTCATAGGGCTTACAGGTGCAGTGCAACTCAAATCCGTGATTCATATACAATTCAACGTTCTTCAATGGTCAGTGTCAGATTTTTGTCATTATTTTGGGGAGTGTGAAGCCTACACGTTTTTTTTCTGGCAAATTTAGAGGCTCCTCCGGGAAGCCTCGCGAAGGCTCCGCGCCGGCCCCGCGAAGGCAGAAAATCACCATGAAACACCAACTAGCGGCCTTTCTAGAGCATGTTTAACCCATACAATTTTGCTGGTTTGGTGCCTTTCTTCTGCTTTGGCAGATGCAATTACAATCTCAAATTCTTAATTTGTTCGTCGTCTACTTCTGATTCGTCAGCTTCTGACAGGAAATGAAGCCAAGGTTCCAACAAGAGCTGCAAAAATAACGCCTGTAGAAAATTGTGCGAAGGCTTTTTTGAAAGAACGCAGTAAGTGCGAAGGCACCAGTCGCAGTAAAACCCATCCCGCGTAGGCGCCGCGTAAGCTTTGGCGAAGCCCCCTTGTAGTGTATAGCCGCCAAGCACCCAAAAAAAACAACAAGTGGACTTATCAGGCGAAAAACCACGGCCCTCTTCGAAGATCTAAGCACCAAGGTGAACTTGCGGAAGTTTACGGCGGATGAGTTCTCACAGCTCCATACCGTGCTGTTGGACATGATTCGCTTCCTTGCAGGCGGGGATGGGATGTCAGGATGATGACATGACTCCCTTTTTTTCCCATCGCGACCTGGCCCAGGTCACCGTAATGTACTTGATGGATTTTAGGATCGTCCCAAAAATGGTGACGGTGACCATTAAAATAGTGATGGTGGTGATGGTGATCATGATCACGATCACGATGATGGCAATCATGTATCGATTATGGTGATGATGTTGATTATCTTATCTTGATGATGTTGATGATGACGATGACGATGACGATGATGATGACGATGACAATGACGAGGATGATGATGAGGAGGATGATGATGACGACGATGATGATGATGATGATGATTGCGATGACGATGGCGATGACGGTGATGGTGATGATGATGATGATGATTGACGGTGACGGTGACGGTGACGACGATGAGGATGATGATGATGATGATTGCGATGACGATGACGGTGATGGTGATGATGATGATGATGATGATGATGACGGTGATGATGATGATGATGATGATGATTGCGATGACGGTGACGGTGACGGTGACGGTGATGACGATGAGGATGATGATTGCGATGACGATGACGATGACGGTGATGATGATGATGATGATTGCGATGATGATGACAGTGATGATGATGATGATGACGATGACGATGACGATGATGATGACGATGACGATGACGATGATGATGATGATGATTGCGATGACGATGACAGTGATGATGACGGTGATGATGATGATGATGATGATGACGGTGATGATGATGATGATGATTGACGGTGACGGTGACGACGATGAGGATGATGATGATGATGATTGCGATGACGATGACGGTGATTTTGATGATGATGATGATGACGGTGATGATGATGATGATGATTGCGGTGACGATGACGGTGACGGTGACGGTGACGACGATGAGGATGATGATTGCGATGTCGATGACGATGACGGTGATGATGATGATGATGGTGATGATGATGAAGATGATGATGACTGCGATGACGATGACAGTGATGATGATGATGATTGCGATGTCGATGACGATGACGGTGATGATGATGATGATGATGACGGTGATGATGATGATGAGTGCGATGACGATGACGGTGACGGTGACGACGATGAGGATGATGATTGCGATGTCGATGACGATGACGGTGATGATGATGATGATAATGATGATGATGACGATGATGATGATGATGATGACGGTGATGATGATGATGATGATGATGACGGTGATGATGATGATGATGATTGCGATGACGATGACGGTGATGATGATGATGATGATGATGATTGCGATGACGATGACGGTGATGATGATGATGATGATGACGATGACGATGACGATGATGATGATGACGATGACGATGACGATGATGATGATGATGATGACGATGATGATGATGATGATGATGATTGCGATGACGATGACGGTGATGATGACGTTGATGATGATGATGATGACGATGATGATGATGACGGTGATGATGATGATGATGATTGCGATGACGATGACGGTGATGATGATGACGATGACGATGACGATGGTGGTGTCTTGATGTTGGATCATGACGCTATTTTCTTTCAAGAGCGCGACGCGTTTGAAACACAGTGAGGGGATGAACTAGTCAGGTGCTGTGCAGCTTGATCCTTTTTTGTTAAATCCACGTGTGCCCAGGTCAATTCCATTTTGTGAGTTGGTGAATTTCCATTCTTACTCAAATACCATCAAATACTCAATTGTTTCAGTTACTTATCCATACTTATCCTATGTTCATCTATTTTCTACTTAAATCCCTTGGCACCTCATTTGAAACTGCTCCAGGCCAAGGAATGTCGCAGCGCCTGGTGAGCGATCTCAACGACCAAAAGACGCTGGGCAGGGGAGGATGGGGATGGCATAAGCATTCATATCTGGGTAAATTCATCTAAATTATAATCATTATTCATACATAATGGTTTATAGTGGTTGAAAAATGGACAATAGTTATACGTATATGTAATATATATATATATATATATATATAGTACATACCTATGAAGTTCTCAGGCCATAATAATGGTCTGAATGCATTCAGGCTACTGTAAATATTCAGCCTGAACTAACATTGTTGGCCCGAATTGAAAAACTAGTCCGAAGCACTTTGCACAAAAAGTGCTAGTTCAATGGTCAGGGGTTGGTAACTGTCCCATTTTGGGAATATTGGACATCATCTTCTAGTAGCCATCTAGTAGACCATATACCATTCATGGTTGGGTGATGTGAAAAATGGGGACATCAGTCATGACCCATGATGGTATTGAGATCAATTTCACATGTTGAATGGCATGGGATTCAGAAAGGGTGCAATGATTCAGGAATCCCAGAAGAAAGTGTCCCATAATATCATGCACCCTGCAGATCAGCAATGTCAGAAGCACAAAGTAGCACTCCGGTGACTCCGGTTAGTTGATGATTACTGAAATTGGTAAATCTGACTGGTTTCCATCCCCAAACTGTAACTTCGCATTCAAAGATGATTCTGGGACATGGTGACGGGTAATTCAAGCATGGTTTGAATTTAAAGAAAAGCATTGAAATTCAGGATTTTGAACCTTAAAAAAACAGTGAACAATCTGAAAATGTTGAGTTTCGGCATTTCTTGCCCGATTAATACGATTTTTTGCCTGATCAGTGCGATGTTTTGCCTGAATTTTCATGAATTCAGGTTTGAAATTCAAAGCCAAACTTGAAATCCCAAGGTTCCAAAATCAATATAATAGTGGAAATACAATGCTTCATGAACCTGTGCAAAGCTGGCAAGATATGTCTTTTGCCATATTGAATTACATAGTTGTTTGATCTGGCTTCTACCAGACGGGAAAAGGATGTGGTAAGCATCGGGATGGCCAAGTAGTTCTTGAGTTCTTTCCTGGTTTGAGCCTGACTTCTTACCAAATTCAGCTTGAGATTCAAGCATATCGGCCTGACAATTTTAAAATAGCCTGAGATCACCTTCAGACCGAAATTTCAGTCTGAGACCTCCAAAGGTCGGTTCTTCTTCCTCAGGCTGAAATTATGTCCTGTTGGAGTTCCTAGGTATGTATTGTTAAGATTTTACTGTTTCATGTTCGACCCCTATTTGGGAGGGATATTTTCAAAACTGGCTGGGATTATTTTTAATTGTCAGCCCCATTTGGGAGGAAGGATATTCAATAATGCATAGTTGACAGTTTTTGTAATGGATATGCTTCATGATAACTATGGATATATAATGGATGAAGGATACGTGACTATAAACATGTTCCAATCAAGAATATATATATATATATACTTACTATCTCATACATTAAAACAGACATGCAGGTGGATAGTAACCTCAAATATCATAGGCGCTGCGGCGCTATGTATATATTTATTTACACAGATGCAAATATACACACACCCAGATCTTTTGAGATTGCCATACACCCATTAATCCGTGGCAAATAGTGGTGAAACACATCCAAGATATGGAATCCCATCACTTGTGGCTCCTATCCAACCATTGTTCGAGCATACTACATGTACGGCGACCTCCATTGGGGGTGCAATTTTGGTGACAGGCATGGCTGATCATCATTGGTAGAAAAATTCATCAGTGGATTGGTTAAAGGGAACCTACAGGAAACCATGGGTTTAAACCCCAAATATGGAGGTTGCCCGGATTTCAAGCTTGTAATGAAGTTTGAAGCATGCCATGCTGTGTTCACCATGTTATTTTCCGGGTGATATAGCCAACTCAATTGGGTGCAAAGTTCAAAAATGCTGGGGCCTCGGAAGCCGATCCAAAAAGACATCAACTGGTGATTGGATGGCAAGCTAAAGCTTACCGACACCAGGATGATTGGGGAGTTTGTCGGTTTATGGATGTTTATGGGCTCACATTCAGGTATGGAACATGTTCACAGCCACTGATTAGACAGGTTGCTGTGTAAATAGTCGCCATCTGTACTGTAGCTAAGTATTCCAGACTCAGTATTGACCCAGGCAGCCCCATTTTTTTCTGGTGATGTTGGTCCGTCCAAATCATGTGTTGTTTCGGAATTATGAATATATAGTTCACTTGCGTGTAGGTGACAGGTGAATCTGGATACCTTTACTTAAAGCAGGAAGTATCATTCAATTATGTTGTAAATACATCCCCCTGTGTACATATACAACATAGAAACTGTATTTATATCTATGTACTAGCATCAGCCCCCTGTGTTTTGGTGAGACTCCACTGCCCTGAATAACTAAAACAATGGTCAAATAGACCCCACCACAGTATCCAACTGTTCTGCGTGGTACGCCGCAAGGAAGACGAGTGCTGTGACAGCTATGAATCACCAGAGGAGTTCGTGATCAAAGCTGGACCTTTGGGAAGCAGCAGATCCAGGGTGCAGCGAACTGAAAGGGCGAAGGAAATGTGCGAAATATCGATGAACATGGCATGGCGAAAGCGGCCTTGCATTCACAAGAGCCTTTCTCAGCTTCTGCAAATGGATCTTCATAGAAAAAGAAAATGGTATAATAGGTGACCCATTGACCCATCCCCAAATGGGTCTGTCTTTTTTATGGAGTACTTACCTCTGACGTATGTGCATCTCAGCAGGGCGAAAAGCTCGAATCCTCGAGCGTTTCACATCTCCCATGTGGAGAGTCCGCCCAATGGCGGATCGTCGTGGTGTATTGGAATTATTGGATAAGAATGGCTGGGGTGTGGGTGTTTTGAGATAGTTTTGAGATAGTTTTGAGTATCTATTGACTTGTTTGTTACTTCAAGATGGTTCAAATAGCTTGATCAGTTGACCAAAGACTCATTTGGACTCATTTGTGTTCGTTTGTTCCAGCCGGATTCCACCCCAGAGGGTCCATTGGAGCCCAATTTTCAGCCATCTCTGGAGGTCATTCCCTTCCCGTATATCCTCCTCTGTCCACCTCATCAAGGTCGTTGACGCGGAGTTTCAGAGATATTTTCGGGTGAACAAACTGGGGGATAAACAAGGCCATTCCAATTGGAAAAGAATGATCGACCATATCAACCATTTGATTTTGAGTATATACCTATAAGGGTACTTTTTTTAATGACAAAGCCACTGTGATGAAGCAGCTTTTGGAACTGATATGAATTGAGTTCTGGTTCCGTCCACGAACCATGATATCAGCTGGGGATATGGTGATAGCAGATAGCATTCTTGGAGCAAGATAAAGAACTTAGAATCTTGGTATTGTTGGTCTAGGATGGACTAGGGCTCATTGCATTGCATGGATTTGCAGCTTCCTCAGCATTGAGGTTCCTGGCCAGGTTATCAGGTCCGCCCAAATTCTCAATCAAGGTAACTGCAAGGTATTTTGACATACGTTGGTGGGTTGTAAGCGTACTGTTAAGGTGTTTTTCCCGATAGATCCAGTGACTTGCAGGCAAGCCAATCCAGTGCATCCTATCGTTTTTCGCACCCCCCAGTCATATAGAAAAGTTGGAAACCTGCAGATGGTGGGAACATCGTCTGCAACATCCTGGAACAAACATGAAACAACTGTTTGAACATTGTCTGGGGGGTTACTAAGTATAGTCAGCTGGAGGAAATGGCTTGTGAAAGTTGCTGGATCTTCAGGGTGCTTGGACAAGGAGATGCATTTGGACCACTTTTCACCATCCTGAGGCTGAGGGCCCGTAAAATCGGGATTCTCTTGTGGCTCGGGCGCGGCGAAGAAACGGATTGCGGCCAGGCCAAGCCTCAATGCCGTAAACCATCCCCGGTCATGAAGAATTTGGGGGCTATTTGAAGCCATCTTAAGGAGGGGTATAATAAGTTTACATACTGTCGATGGAAGAAATCTTGCACCACCTTGGATGGTTGAAACCCTAACTAAATAATGGGATGAACCATCTATTAACTGGTGCAGGATTTCTTCCATCCACAGTAGGTTTACCATCATGGTTTACCCGATTTCATAAACCACTGCTGACTATTTGGGAGGGCTGAAAATTGTGGCTCCCCGGTTCAAGTTGACAGATCAACCCATTCAAGGGCAGATTAATCTCCACCATAGACCCAACAGTTATTGGAGATTTATTGGAGTTAACAGTAACCTATCGACTGGTGTGTATATATATATATATAACTGTATAATGTATAATATATATATATAGACTATACATATATATGCATATATATACATATATATACATATATATACATATATATAGATATACATTATCATTATATATATAGATATACATTATCATTATATATACATATATATATATGCGTGTATATTATCATTATATATATGTACTGTATGTATGTATACTATCATTATATATTATTATTATATGTTTTTCTTTTTATTATTATTATGAATTGTCATTATAATTATGAATTATCATTATAATTGTTATTATTATTATTACTATTACTATTATCATTATTGTTAGTTATTATTATTATTTTTTATTATTATTATTACTATTATTATTATCATTATTATATATACAATATCCCCATAAATCTGCCACCCAAAACGGCTACATATCACCGTTCCGATTGTTAAATTAGGCAACCAACCCCCTTTTCAGCGGTTGCAGGACCTCCTGCTAGGCGCTGAGAGTAAAGCGTAGCTTGGCAGGGAAGACTTTGGGCGCCTGGCGATTTTTGTTCTAACATCAAGCATTTAATGTGGATATCATTGGGATATATATATATGTGTATGTATATATATATACATAGGGATATCAATCGGATATGATTTTGAGATATTAGTCGGATACCAATTCATTGGATGTTAAGGGGACAGTCATCGATGATCAACACTCTGATGTATGGGTTGTACATAAACGGGTGGATTTTTCTCAATTTATTGCAATGTTTATGGGGAATATATGGGGAAAATGATTAAAAGCCATGGGCGTTTGTGTGATTTGGATGATTTGGGGTACCGTACCCTACTATTTTCACTTCATTTTGAGGGTAGCCTATATTCAAACAAACCCATGCGGGTCCAAAACAGTCAGGGAAATCTCAAAAGTCCAGTGGTTTAGAAAAACCACCACTTCCTATAAATCTATAAATTGAGGTATATACCCAGTTTTGGGACCAACCCCAGCTTTTGAATAGGCGATCTAGACTAGATATATCAGAGATGGTGTGTTCGCATGTTTGTGCATCCGATCGTAGCTGCTAGTCCATTCATTCCTACCTTGGATGGTAACGGTCCTAGTTCCGACCAGAGCAACTTGATCTAAAAGAACCTACTGTAAATTCTGGAACTCAAAGAAATCAGCCAAAAAGAGGTGATCTTGATTCCCCCAGCGGTTTAACTGTTGCCACAGAGTAGCAGGATTTAGCAGGGGGAAGATCTGCCAGTGGATGCTACACTTGGAACTTCTCCCGAGTTTATACATGGCTATCTACTTGGGCCATCTCCAACCCCTCACATCTATGATACATATTCGATGTTCCACCAAATTTGCTGCTAATTTGAACTTCCAAGTGAAAAACCATGCACCTTTGAAGTGGCTGCAGAATTATTTGAACCCACCTCAGTGGGAGCGGAATCGAAACTTACAAATTCAGGCAAGAGCGAAGCAAGATGCAAGATTGCAGGCATATTCGATGATACTGTACAGTACAGTGAGAAGCACTCTCAGCCATGCTAGTGATAAAGGATCGAGAAAGTGTTACCCATGTTTTTTCCAAGCGTGTTCCAGACGTTTTCGTGCTAGTGGTTGCAACTGCACAGCGTTCAGGTGGCTTGTTCTTCAGAGACCACACCGGTACACCCTTAATAAAATCAACCAATATGTGTTAATTGGCAGTGAACATTGTATCAAGTCATATATATATACACAAATAAAATCAAATAAATAACTGCCTTTACGGAATATTATATATTGCATATATACATTACATGACATTACATGATATCACACCGAACTCTGGGCATCCCAAGGCAAGCCTTGGAAGAGGTCCGTCGTGCTGGAGCTGAACGCAATGCCCAAGCCCTCGCCTCTTGGTGCTTCAAGCCCTAAAGAGGGGAAGGAACAAAATAGGGGATTTTTACCCATCAAAAATTGGAGGTTTACAATCAAAAATGGTGATTGAACTATCAAAAGTATTCAAATCTTAGAATTTAAGTATCAAGATGAGGGCTTCAACCATGAAGGAATTACACCAGAAATTGGGAGTTTTACTTGAACAGATGAGTATTAATGGTCTGTAATGGGTATTTAACCAGCAGATACTGTATATATAAATAGCGAAAATGAATTCGAAACTGTTGCCAGCAAAAGCATCTGGATTTAACATGATTTAGCCAGCAAACCTTGAGATATCCAAGAAGTGGATCTTTAAGGACGAGCCAAGCCGCCACGCAAAAATAACTATATATGTTGGAAATACTTCATCGTGTTTTGTTTGCATCATTTGGTGATCAGCCCCTTCAAGCGGTATTCTTGAGATTCTACTAAAGGTTGGGGATGGGACAAAACCTGTGATGTTAGTACCATATGAATTTGGAAGGAACATCAAATTACACCAGGTTGCTTGAGGTACGTTTGTTTAAATCGCCATTTTTGCTGCTCAGCTTCCCATGATTTAAATCCCTTTGATCATCATGTCGTCGTTTTTCCCCATCTTTGGTGGTTAAATTCCACTCCCAGGCTGCAGCCATCAAGCGCTGCCGGGGTTCCCGTTGAAGCACCGCTTTAAGAGATTCGGTAGGGGGAGGTAGCACATGGTATCACCGTTCAAATTAGAGGATTTAACGAAGAAAAATTGGAATTGAACATCCTTTAGCTATCAAAAGCAGTGATTTCACTCAAAATCTAGGATTCAACCATCAAGAATTCTGGAATGTCATAAACTGGGAAGTTCACCGTTGTATTTGGGATATCATTGGGATGGCGGACATATAGTCAGCCATACAATCTTTGGGGGTGTCTGAAAATTGGGTACACCCCTGTAGTGGTTGTTTAATAGAAATAATGAGGATCAACCTGTGGATTGAATGATGCCCTAGTTTTCAGAGCCAAATGGGAGTTGACTCAACAAAAATGGAAACTTAGGCAACAAAAATTGTACATTACTGGTAGGTAGATATGTGGTAATATCTAATGAAATTCGAACACGGTGATTTCATAGTGGGTATACCAACCAGAAACGGTTGCAACCACAAATGTGGATTGGATATTGATGGGACACAACAAAAAATATGGGATTACCCTCCATTAAAATAACCTAGAGATGGACGGTTCAACCATGGTTTCCCTTTCAGAACATGATCTACATTCATGGTGGATGTTCCATATCTATTATATTAGTAACTGGCGAATAAATTACGGTGATTTTACCATGCGAATATAGGTAAACATTGGTGAATAGGTAGTCTATTTCTCTGTTCTTTGCCATAAAGGGGTACATATAGACGGATACACTAAACATTTATTTCTGTTCGAAGAGTATCTGAGATCGAACATGATGCAGGTAAAGGCTTGTTGTGATTCCCAATAGGCCAGGCGATTCCCCATCCACCGTGCTTTTGTGTTTCATTAAATTGAAACACAATTCATTTGTGCTGTTCTTGTAAATTTGAATTCCCAAGAGGACTACAGTAATTTGACTAGTGGCTTGCAGGAATGCGCTCTTTTGTAAAAGAGAGCCGCAACATTGCATTGCTCTATTGTCACAATCTCTGCACAGAATATCATCTATTAGATAACAAAGAGATTCAAGTCTGACATCCCTTGGTCTCAACGTCGCTGACAAACTTCAAGACAAGCGATTAAGTGTGTATTTGTGGACGGGCTAAAACCTATACCATTGTCTGGGGGGGAACATCCGTTTGCCCCCTGTTTTGATGTTTATCACTCCTATCTTCTCCTCGTACTTCCTCTATTTTTTGTAATTAGGCCCGATTTTGATCCGGGCCCACTTGATTCTAATGCTGCTTCGACAACTGTTGATGCAGTCAAAGCACAGGGCGCCATTCCATTGAGAAACTATTTGCAATTAGTATAAAAATCTACTAAGTGGGTTGCTAAAGAATCTAAAGAGGTCCAGGAAATGTTTTTTTTGAAACTACGTGGTGCCCCACCGGGTGTTGCAACGGTTGCCTTATCCAAGTTGCCATTGCTTCCGAACAAAGCCCCGCAGGTCGCAAGTTGGGCATTGCACCGCAAGAGTTGCTCCAAGCCTTGCAGCAACTCACAGATGAAATGGCCAAGGTGGGAGCAACTCGCAATGGCCAAGGTGTTTGGGTCAGTTCTCGTCGAATGTTTGTTTGGTTCCCGCATAGCCCTTTAAAAAAGGAACATGATCCCATTATATATATATACTTCATATGATATCTATGGGAATGGGTTGAAACATGTTGAAACTCACCAATCACAAATCGTGAAACCTGAGTATATGCCGCATGAATTCGGGGAGCCTTGGGCTCACAGATCCCCAACCCGCAATGACCTGCCATTAAATTAAGCCATTTCAGTGAGTTTGCCATTAAAATTCATATCCATTTTGTTAAACAACAACGATATCAGATCATATTATATTAATATTATATTCATCTTCATATCCTATTGGACGGAGGTTCAAAACCTTGAGAATCTCACAGCAAAATTCGCTCGCTTCCAGGTGGCGAAGATTGCTGGAGACCACGGCATCAGCAATTTGATGTTGGAGGTGACGACTGGGCATCGCTGCATCGGCGGATCTGATTGGATCTGATTGCTTAGTGACTCTAAGGACTTATACTACCCTTGATATTTCTTGATATATTGATATAATATATAATATATATATAATATATATATATATATATTATATATAATTATATTATATATATATATATTATATATATAATTATATTGGGGATGTTGATAACTCATAGGAAACCTATCAACCAACCTACATCCCTACATCGTAAAATGGGATGCTGGGGTCAACTATAACATATATATATAGATAGATGGGGAAAATCAACCGTGAATGTAGACGATGTTCCTGCGGGAAACCATAGTTGTTTTCCGCATCGAACTGTTAGTTTACCCTAGGGTAACATGTTTTGGGGTTTCTTAAAATGGGGGACCCGAAATTCATCCAAGTGATATGTGTCATTTTTTGATAGGTAAACCAATGATATCCAATGGTTTTGGGGTACACACATGTTGATAGTATTCTATGTGTTTTTGAATATGTTTTGATTGATACAAATTCGGCATCTGAATTCGGAGACAACCACAGAAGATTAGATAGGAAGCAAGAAAAATGAGATTTCACTGTCAAATGTTGTATGGAAGGTATCAAGTTACTTGGAAACACATACATTTACATATTATACAATATTTTACATTGGTGCCGAACACATGAGGTATAAAACAACGAACCAAAAGATGTTGAGCAGATGGGAAGCCTCCAACTCAACGTTCAGGACGTTGAGCAGACCAGACGTGAGTTGCACGACAAAGTCCAGGCGCCGCTGTTCGAAGAGATGGCTGCTCGCTGGGGATAACGGGTCAAGATTGAAGACCCAGGGGACCACAGACTGGAAATGACTGGCATGTCCATTTCTGCTTGGTGGTTTGGAACATGTTTTTTTTTTCCATATAATATATTGGGGTTTTAATAATCCCAACTGACTCATATTTTTCAGAGGGGTGGCTCAACCACCAACCAGATTTTTGGTATTAAGCATCCAATGGTCGGGCTACCCAATTTGAAGCCATACTCATTTGGCAATTTCCAAGAATTGGAATATCCCAAAACAACCAGATACCATTGGCATCCCAACAGAAAAACATGTCCAAAAACTTGAATGATTTTGGGGTCACGCGTTTAAGAACCCCCTTTACCAAATACTGTATATCATATATATATGGTATCTAAAGATGTTTACTTGGTTTGATTTTTACAGTACGTAGATGTTCAATCAAACCAAGCCCGATCTGAAACGACCAAAGATGAGGATATGTCCAACCAAATTCTCGACAGAGAATTCGCTCCTTCCCTTAAAGTGCTTTGAGTTCAAGTGAAAGAAGCGAACTCACGCCATTTCAAAGTGCCATCAAAATTACAGGCTACCTCATTTTTGTTTGGCACTTGCGTACGTTGATGACTAATTAGTTCAGACCCCCGAATCAAAAACAGCCAAATGGCTTGCTCTCGGCTTGTTGTTATCTATCGCCCTTCCCACGGTTTGCAGGCTGTTCGTGGCGGAGTCCGCGTGATTTGTCGCATCCGACCCTTCGTTGAAGATGATGTGTGGTGCTCAGATCAAAGCAGAGCAAAACATGTGGCGTTCCCAAAAGAAGTGGGAAAGTGGCAAAAGACCATGTTTTCTTTATGCTCCTGTGTTCAGACAAACCCACCCATTAACTATGCCATAGACTCATAGGAAAAGGACAAAGTCCACGTGTGTGTGTGTGTTGTATGTTCCATCGTTATTTTCAGGTCCCCTACCATCAATGCAAACCACCGCGCTCAAAAGCAGGGTAGCAATGTGAGAGTAAATATTTGGTTGTTTCCAGTACTAAGCCATCCAATGTTGGGAGTAAATCATTTCAGACCATAGATAGGCATGAGAGACCTATTTCACCCTCTTTCTTCAAGACAAATCAGACCTATTCAGATCTTTGTAGACCTGACCTCTATTCAGACCTATTTAGGCCTTTTTGATCCTTTTTGGACATATTTAGACTTAGACCAGTTCTCAGACCCTCCTAGAAAATTGGTCTAAAATGCAGCTTACATTTTGGGTACGTCCCGCCCTCTTAAAAGGCTAGTGATTATCTCATGGTCCGCCTTGCGTCGAGGATATCGATGATGCTGTCCGACCATCAGTGGAGCAGGTGGAGATCTGATGAATTCATTGGGAAGAAAAATGATCTATTGGGATGATTATAGATGATTATAGATCATATGTTTATTATCTATGATCTATAAACATCTATAATCATCTATCATCTATAATCATCTCTAATCATCTATAATCATCTAGATTCATCTAAGAAACATCTATGATCATTTGGATGATCTATTGGGAAATCAATAGATCAATCATCCCAATCTGTCTGTTGGGAAAATTGATCATATTAATCAATTGGAAATTGATTCATATGAACCAATGGAAATGATGGAAAATTGGTACCGTATCAGATTCGTTATATAATGATCGCTTGTAATCGCGTAGCCCCTTTCCACTTGAGTTACTCAGCACAGCGGGGTTTTGGCGTATCAAACAGCATGTCACTAGAACCATGATGCCAATGCTCAGCGTGCATGCTTCATTTTTTCTACATCCACATGTCATTCTATATGTGTCCTAACCCCCTTCCCCTGGTCACCAATTCCCCCCCTTAATCCCCCCCGGTCCCCAAGTCCTCCCCTGAAAAGTAAACCCTAAATGGTCGTTATTCAACCATGAAGCAATGTTACGTGCCTGCATGCCCCCATGTCCCTCCCTAACCCCCTTCCCCTGGTCCCCAAGTCCCCCCCATGTCCCGTAAAAGTAAACCCTAAACGGTTGTTTTTGTACATGAAGATATGTCCAAATGAAGTTGGGCGCAAGTGAGTCGTTTCTGTGGGCGCAAGTGATGCTGGTTCCAAACAAACATCATCCTAGTTTTTGCTTGCGAACATGTGACCGGCATTTTGGGTAGTTTTGTTGGTGCTTTCCATGTTCCTCCCATCTTGTGCAGGTGGACCTCTACACCTTGAAGCTTTCCACCAACAAGATGAATATGTCTGGGCTCCCATCTCAACTCCTGCGAGCCAGGGAAATGCTAGGGGGGTGTCAAGTTGTCATGGCATATGGTGTATATTAACATACCCCAATGTATGGTCATTTTCATGGGGATCATGCTGGTAATGTCCCGATAGATTCGGAAAGGTTGTGTCTCTCAAATCCAGGCTGATTCTGATATGGAAATCAATCGAAATCACCAACAAGAAGGTGCCTGCAAAAAACTGCACGTTCCAAAGAAAGGTGAACTTACAGGGATTGGTGGTGAGATCCTCAAGACTGATCAGTCAATTACATCAACAATTCTGTGAAGACCGGTGACTCAAGGCCGCAGCGAGTGCATTCATAGGTTTTGACTTTGTCTGAACATGATCAATTGGATGGTTTGTCATTATATCAAACCATCCCAATGGTTCATGGGATTGAGTTTTCCAAACTCCCAAACCATTGTCCCCATGTCATGGTGGTTGTCATGGTCGATTGTTGTCAGTGCCTAAAGGTCCAGTAAGATCAGTAAGCATGGCTGTCACTGCTTCTCACGTTAGAAGTTTTAAATATATATGTATATGTATAAATGGGTTAGAACCATGTTTACCACCCAGTTATGATTCGTGGGATGATCCAAGCACTGATTGTCCCAGGAAATATTCCATGTAATGTATTCCCGTCACCAATCAGTCATATTCAATCTCAATGGTGGGTATATCCATGTGTATCCCCATGCTGTTTCCCCACTCCGTTGTGACGGATGTCGTGTCAACGAGCAGCTGGGTTGGCGCAGTGTACTTTGCTGGATAGGGCAGTCTCCGACTGATGCTGGACTGAGTCGTCAGCATCCTGTGATTGACATTGCACTGATGCGGTTGCCATCGCTTGCCGGTCGGAAAAACCATATAAAACCATGGTAGAAAACTACATTGTTAGCCTTGTTAGCTCCACATCATTTGTTCAGCTAAGGCTGCCCAGCAATGACCCCGCGAAGTTCGAAGAGTTTCAGGACGCCATCACCATTGGGGACCTGCCGCAGTGCCGTGGCCGCGTGTTTTTATTGGGGGAGCCCGCTTGGGAAAGCAAGTCATGGACAATAATGATACTGTATGTATATATATAATATATGTATATAGAGATTAGAGAGAGATGTATATGTATATATAGAGATGTATCGGTATATATATATGTATGCAAAAACGGATATACGTATATTATGTATTGACGATGATAGGTATAATGGCAGGTAACGATGAAAGTAAGAATGAGGAGGAGGAGAAGAATGATGATGATGATGATGATGATGATGTTCAGATCATACATACAACTGGGAGATTTTCAGGATGAATTTCCAGAGGGCACGAGACTTGCTGTATCACATTGTTTCAGTGGTTCCCAGGTTAAGGACCTTTGTACATCGTAAAGCCAGAGGAAATTGACTGGCCTAGGAGTTCGGAGCCAGCTATAAACGGGTCAACCCCAGTTGCAGAACTTACTAACCATTGGTTTTTATCCACTATTATCACCGATTATCCACTTCCTAACAGGCAAACACCACGCAATTAGGGGCTTGCCCAACTCAGATGGCTGCGCGGCTCAGGGCTGGAAATCGACGTCCTTCTAACGCCCCATCGAATGCTCCATCGAACAAGGTGACGGAGGTCCACGGCCGAATGGATGCAGTTGTGGAATGAATGGATACAAATGAACGACAAACAGAGGTGGATGTTTTGCACCCAAAGTAAGCTGAATGTTTCAGCATGTTTCAGTCAATGATTTTTAAAATTTCCTTGATGAAGTCTTGCAAAAGGCCTCAGCTTAGCACAGTCGAAGAAGTTGGGTCAGCAACTTTAAATACGAGCTATGCAGCTATGGGTTTACAGCCACGAAAGGACTATGTGTCATACACATCCCCATCTTCACGGCAAACTGAGCATGACAAGCCCAACAGGGAAGCTACACGTTGAGTAGATGATATTGGCAAGGAACATAACTAGCAGGTCATTTGGTAAAACCAAGGTTGTGACCATAATGCTTCAGGTTTGAACCAACAACTGGTACAATGTCATGTAGGGCCCCCAAGATAGGTCAGTTGGTTCCGTGCATTTAACTGGTTTTACCATTGTTTTTGGTTGAGATAATTACTGTACCGTCTATGTATTACGTAAGTATCTTGTATCTCTAGAGGTCGTACATGTTCAACTAAATGCACTTATAGCCCTTAACACTTCTAACTGGCCCAACAAAAACCTCAGTGAAGCGATAGGTGGCCATCACATTTTGTCACCTTTTTGGCCATGCAGGAGTGATGAATCATCCCAATCATCCCATGGCCAAAATCCCATAAAGATCCCACTGAACATCGAAGCGGATCGCTCTGGTCCCAGGCCAGCAGCAACTTCCGCTTCAACGGTCGCGTCCTGGGTCCTCGGGCGTCGCAGGAGGAGGTCTTCGCCGAGGCATAGCCAACGGGATCCGCCGAAAAAATGGATGAGCATGATTTAAAACCATTCTGAAATGGACACGTAAATATATAATAATATATATATATGTATATACATGGCCAATATATGGCAATGAAATACCTTCAGGATCCCGAAGGACTCGGCAGTAAATTATACATCCTTTTGTCAGTGTTTCTACTCCAAAATCCTATTTGTTGTGATCTGGGTTTGTGGATATATAGTTGTTGATTTATATAGAGATACATATAACACACGCATACACAAACATACGTGTATTACGTGTATTTATTATTGTTATTATTATTAGTATTTTTATTATTATATATATATTTAGTATTTTTTATTTATATATCTAGATTTAGATTTATATGTGTGATACATATGAATCGTACTGCGTATATAAGATAAGATTTATTTTGGTGTATCTAATTGTATATACATACCTATAAGCATAGTTACATATTTAAAAAAGTTGTGTATATGGGAAAAAATGATAGATATTCATGAATGATTCGATATACGTGTTGTACATATGTATAAAGTTGACTTATGTGATTTCAGTACATTATACACACATATATATATATATTCATGATTTGCGATAGGTATGATTTGTCTGATATAAGCACATCGCATGTGTAGTACATATGGGTGTACATATAGCCAACTTCAAGGGTGTCTGTCGGCTGAAAATGCCAGGTACAGGGCCTTGTTCAGTCAGCAGTGGATGGCTATAATGTGCCGCGGAGAAGTCGGTGAAGATGTTAGACCGGACCGCTGATATTTTTTGGGGGGATACTGAATTTTGACCGATACCGATACCAATATTAACATCCATCCGTGTATATATATATACACTATGAATCAGTACTATGTATACATATGTGTATATATATAACTATATATATATACATACATGAGTACAGACACAATTAGATATAGAAACAGATAGATACTTCTAGTTCTTAGTTCTAGATTTAGGTGTAGATTTGACTGCGCATTCCATGCAGCTGGAACTGGAACCAGATGACCTGATAGTTTGGACGTTTTGACCCGTGGAATGGAGTGTTTGACTCAAAAATAAGGGTTACAGTATTTTAGGTTCGATTCCACCCCAAGTCTAAATACAGGACCTGTCCGATACTGTCCACATATTTTTTCCTGGCAGTCTAAACTGTACAAGTGGTATTCATGGTATACCTAATGACCTAATATAACGATTAAATATTGGTGGTTTCAGCAGTCTGTTGCGATGGACTGCGTGACTGTGTGACTCACGTTGCATGGTTTAAGGTTCATTCCACAAGGAGACCAGTCTTTAAAAACAGTGGATACTGATACCATTGATTGTATGGATATGAATATGATATAAATAGTCTGCTGTATAAAATAGTTGCTTGGCAGTTCTATAGACGCAGAATTTCACTCTATGATTCGGGCTGGATTCCGAGATCCCTCAGATCGCTGTTTTTTTTGTTTTTTCGGCAGGTATTGTTGGCAGCAGGGGGATCGAAATTTTCAGGGAAGAGCTACACCATTTTCGGCCACGCCCCAGATCACTGGAGTGGTGGGAGTTTGGGGTGAGGAAGTTGAGGTATCAGCCAGGGCTCATGGGATACAATGAGGATAGTGTATGATTCCAGTGACAATGAAACCATCCCCCCAACTAACAGTTTCACCCTGAGTGTCGCCCATTCTTAGAGGAAGCTAGCCTTCCAATCCCCTAACTTGGCCGACTCGTCATATCAATTGGAGGGATGATGAGATTACGGGGAACGAAATTTGACTTGGAAATTGGAAACTGTGAACAACTCAATATTCCAATCTGAGTTCCAATAGAAACGCTGGATCTACTCCAAACTTGCCAAACGGATCGAAGTATGTTGGGTGGTCTCCATCTTCGGGCTCCTTTGAATCATTCAATATAGAACATGTAGACCATTTGCTCTTGGACTTCAACGGTCGAGACAGTTTTGGAGAAGGGCCACAACTATTCCCATCTAGATCCATGTAGATCCGCTGTTTCTGTTCGATACCTGCGTTTCTGAATGACATGTTCGCCACGACTAATCCGACTCAATTTGCACGAGCAGTTCCACAATTATGTGTGGGGGGCGTGTAATATTCTGTCTAGCCAGTTGAAAAGTCGGTATTACAGATGATTAAAACTAGTTTTCACTGAAGCCGCTTGGATGCCAGTTGAAAAGAACACAACTCTTAGAACGAATAGTCTCCTGATCGATCGGTCAGTATCTCGGAGTGTTCTACTACAGCATGCACGTATCAGTCACATCATTGCCTTTTGGATCAACACATCTACCGTGTGACACTGCGTGGTACCGACAAAAGTATCAAGTTATTTATAATATATCTATATAATTCTATATATATATATATTATGTATGTATGTATGTGTATATATATATATTATGTATGTATATATATACCCCATGTTTCCCCCGAAAAAAGTCTGTGACATCCAGGGTCCCTCTGCGATCCCCAGGTCCTCCGTTTCAGAAGATAGCTCCTGGCATGCCCAAAGAAAGAGATTGGTGAGGAGCACAGCTGTTCCTAAAGGGGCCGCATTTACTGGGATGATCTGGGATGTTATTCATCCAACTAGACGGCAGCGCGTTGATTTCAAGATATACATAATATATACACATATACATATACATATTATATGTATATATATATGTGTGTGTATGCACATATATATATACATATATATATATACATATATATATACATATATATATGTGCACCAATATGATAATATGTGTATAATATAATATAATATATATATACACAATGTATTTCATCGGTCTATGAGCAATGAATTGGTACAATGTTCTTTGTTTGCAGCCTCAAATGGACAGCACGTGCCCAGCCACCATCAACTTGCGATAGGTCAATCGATATTGCTATGAATTGGTTTCCATGTTGAGTTCTGAGGATATTATTCGACAGTATTTGTCCTATTGGATATTGTTGGATCTTACACTAAATCTTGTATTATCATGTCAGATTCTATCTCTCTATATGTATGTACATATACATTTTTTACATTATATACATTATATACATTATATACACTATATACATTATATACATACATACATACATACATACATACATACATACATACATTACATACATTACATACATTACATACATTACATACATTACATACATTACATACATTACATACATTACATACATTACATA
>Ga0126342_10004043_pt1 | contig 24716 bp, 20 predicted proteins | sample Cyp1metagenome_FD_92528 | JGI IMG/M metagenome (GOLD analysis project Ga0126342, IMG submission 92528) | Coral microbial communities from Lord Howe Island, Old Settlement Bay, Australia - Cyphastrea 1 metagenome | ecosystem: Host-associated > Invertebrates > Cnidaria > Coral ...
AGGAGACCTCAAGCACCTTTCGGTCCATCAGTGGATTCGCTCTGCCATCCCTGATTCACAGCAGCCAATCTCTCCTATAGGTTTCCTATTTTTGAAACTTCCGCCACCGCCTTGTGCTGTACTACTGGTATATACATAGAATTGCTAGAAAGCAGAGAAAGAGGAAATCCAACAGAGAATTGCGGTTCCTGGAAAGCAGAGAAAGAGGAAATCCAACAGAGAATTGCAGTTCCAAAAGTTAATCTCCCGTTACCTCCCGTAACCTCCCTCCCGCAACCTCCCGGCCAGCATTTGGCCCAAAACGGCCGTTTCCCAATGATCCCAGAAGAGAATTTCAATAGCCGGCCGAAGGGCTGCCAAATGGCAGAAATTTGCTCCCATGCATCCCCGTAACCTTGCGTAACCTCCTGTAACCTCCCTCCCATACAGAGACAGACAGACGGATACTAGCTCCCTAGCTCCTTTTGAGCCGTTCCGAGCCTTTTGACCTTGAGATACCTTGAGAAAGTCTGTGTACTAATGCGTCTAAAAAACATTAATAGCGTATAATGTGTCACTAATACCGTATATATATATAATATATATATATAAATACTAATTGACGTATAATTGACTATAAAGTGCGTATAAAGACTTAATAGATTAAACTGTATCTTAGGATCGTTGAGATACCTTGAGATACTACCTTGAGATGCCTTGAGATACCTTGAGATACCTTGAGATACCTTGAGATTCCCAAGCTTCTTCTGTGGTGTTCCGCCCATTTCCCGCTCATTTCCCGCTCATTTCCCGCTCATTTCCGGCTCATTTCCCTCTCATTTCCCGTTCATTTCCCGCTCGTTTCCCGCTCATTTCCCGCTCATTTCCAAGCTACGGGGCTGGGACGGCTGGAATTTGAGTATCTTAGTATCTCAAGCTAGAATCTGAGTATCTCAAGCTACGGTGAGTATCTCAAGCTACAAGGCTGGAACGGCTGGAATTGGAGTATCTCAAGCTAGAATCTGAGTATCTCAAGCTACGGGCTGTAGATTCACGCCAAGCAGACTTACAATATAAAATGTTGTAAATTCATTTTTCGAAAAATGGAGAGAATATTTTTTATAAAATGGTTATGACATTTCAAAACATAGTTGGGAAATTGACGTTTATAACGTGGTAACACACCCGTCTCCAAAGCCCATCTTCAGGATACTACAATCTGAAGAAAGAGCTTGAGAACGTGCCCGGCGGGAGCGACGAATCCCGGAGATTGCAAGAGGATAAAAATGCAGCTTTGAAGGACTGAAACAAAGGGGGGCTGGAACTGGGAAATACTGGGAAACTGGAACTGCAAAAAATCTGCACGGTTATATAATATGTGTTTACAGTATGAGTACACTAATGATCTAATGCATGAAACACTGAAAAGCGATAGGCCCCCCCCAAAAGCGAAAATGGCACATGGGCCCCCCCAAAAAGCGACAACCGATAATAGTAACCGCTGAGATGTAAATGATTTTGACCACACACACATTTTATGCATATAACTATAACTCATATAATTGATGATTATTATATATTGCATTTGTAGATATAAACATATGTAGACAGAACATACCACTTAGGATGATCCAGAAGACTCCGCAGTTAAAGATCAGCAACTGTGCTGACTCCCCTTTCCTATGTCTTATGTGTTAGGAACACATCACGCAGATGCTAGTGGTCTTCATCTTTGGATGTTTGATCCCTGCAACAATTCGCGTCATTCAACAGTTCAAGTACCAGCTGATCGCTGCTGTTTTGGCGATCTTTGGCCTTCGGATGGCACTGGGTGCGTACGTGGCGACCATGACCAAGGGGCTGCAGGCAAACAGTGAAGCTTTGCTGGAATGATGCCGGCATAGATGGGTCTGTCTAAAAATCGGATACCCCGAAAATAACACTGGTTTGTCGCCATTGTTCCTTTGAAATTACAATGCTGTTGCTATCCCATTTTTAGACACAGCCATATGGAAAAATGTATATATACTATTCTTGTTTCTGGAGGGACATAAATCACATTTTCAGACGCTCAATTGAAGAAGTGGGCAAAGACCCAATCGTTTGAGAGGCTGATTGGAGTGGCTCCACCAGGCTGTGCAGCCGCAGAAACATGCAGAAACTGCGGCCAAAGATGGCGACAGTCTGAAGCTGAAAAGCCGAAGAAAAGCGATCAGCGTGGAACATCGGTGATACCCAAGCTGCTTACGCTGCTTATTGTTCCCGCTCACCATGGGATCCATAGAATATCCATAGGCTGAAGTATACACCATGGATTCAACTGAGTCAAGTGGAGTCCTGGAAGCAGAACGTTAGATCCGATCCTTGGATGGCTTTTGCAGGGAACATGGATATGTCAACTCATATATGTCCCATTTCTGACTCATTCCTTCTGATTAGATGCAATTCATATACCTAATTTCTTACCTAATTAGGGATACTTGTTTTTGACAACTTAATCACTTCACTCACTTTCCAGTGGTGGGTCCGGCAAGCAAACCCGGCCATGACAAATCACCATGTTCAGTAGATATTCACCTGCGAATTGGATTCAGCAAACACCCCCAAAGAAGCTAAGTGCTGAATCATCTCCTAATCACAGGAAAATGGTGGCAATGGCTAAAAGATCTAACAGATTCTTTCCACTATCTAAGAGAGCATGATTTTACATGATTTTACTGCTGTTTTGCAGCTGGTTTTCCCTTTGGAAAAGCCACTTTAAGGTGGAGCATCGAGCCGACACCGCTACGATCCGAAAGGCCTACTTGCAGAAGCAGCCACTTTGACTGGGCCAAAACTCGCGCCGAAAAGATGACGATTCTAAGAAATTTTGATGGAAACCACCAGGAAATAGTGGAATTATATGAAATTATTTGATTTGATTCGATTTAAGATTATCGGATAGTTGGATGAACTATCTGGAGGAGGGTGAACCTGCTTGGGAATGCAGTGATTTTTTTGTCCTGGCTCTTCCAGCAACTTTAAGATCTTTAAGTTTGTCAAGTCATGTTCACTTGAGCCTTTTGAATGCGATTGAAGCCTACGTTTGCAGTCGTCAAATTGCATGGTTTCAAGATGTTTCAAGACTCAACAAGCCAAACTTCATGGGTCCATTGATGCCCCATTTTTCGGTACATTTTTAAGTTGTCTTCATCGCCAGTGGATTTTGGAGCCGTCCTGGATCTGAGGAAAATGGTTCACCCCGACGTGGCTGGAGATGAAGCTCAGGAGATTTGGGTTTTTCTGTCAGAATCCAGTCACTACATCAGTTACCCTCTGGTAAACTAACATAGCTATGGAAAATCACCATTTTTCATGGGAAAATCCACTATAAATGGTCATTTTCAGTAGCTATGTTAAATTACCAGAGGGTAAGTAATTATCGGACGGCGAATGATCGGAGATTCTCCTCCGGTCATCAAACGACCGGAAAATACCTCATTTGAGTAAATGATTTTCCCAGCGAACTAAACCTCTAGTATTAATTTAGTTCGGGGGTCTTCCAGTGCCACGTTTGATTACCAGAGGGTACAGTAATGGGGATCATATGATTATTAACTGATGATGGGTGGGTGCCCGAAGGGCTTGGTACACATCTCCACCCATTCCCTAATGAAAAGTGACCATCTTATGCTCTCAGGGAGCAACAAAACGGGAGTGAATCTTGGGGTCCCTGATGGACTTTTTGGAAAGTTAAGGATGCTTTCAGCGCTCACAACCCTGTTCGTTTTGCAGGAGGTGAGTATGCTGCTGAACAGTACCTTGGCCCTGAGGGTTCATTGCACTTGGTCTAGATGTCCCATGATATCCCCAAGTCCGAAACAAGCGCCTGGTGGTCCAACAGGTCCGGGTCAGACCTGATTTTCTTCAAGTTTTGGGCTCAGATCTTTGCTGCGCGAGGTGCATGGGATGTGTTGAAGAATACGGAGAAACGTGCCGCTTACGATGCAAGTGCGGATCCCCGTTGCCAAGTCGTTGAAGCGTTTGCGAAGGTCTCAAAAACCTCCAGGGTGTTTCAACCAAGCTTGGGGTAACCTCTTTGGAGAAAAACAACGAAAGACGTTGTTTTGAGAAAGACTTCTAGACATTTCCAGCCATCCAGCCGCTAGCCGGCCAAGGTTTGCATGTGGCACCCCATCATGAAGAGCCAGAAGACGATTCACCAACGTTTGCATCTTAGTGACTCTTGGGACTTGGCCAAGATCATCTGATACTGTAGCAGTTCAACGTATGGTCTGTGGCTATTTCTATTGCAGTTTGCGGCACAACATGGGTGTAATATGGTGTAATTACAAGTCAAATTGTATGTGTAAAGATATATAATTGATATATATATATATATATACGTATATATATATATATGTATATATAATATTTATAAATATACGGCCAGGACGGGGAAGTGCGTTTTGACAGGGCCAGTGTTTTATGTAAGCATTGACAGCAAAATCTCATTAGAACCCTGGTAAAAACCCTAAGAACCCAAATGAAACCCTAGATAAACCCTAAACAGACCCTAAACAACCCTCAAACAAACCCTAAACAAACCCTAAAGAATTCGTGACATGATAAACCTTTGGGCTGCACCCCAGGGCTGGGGGTAAATATATTAATATGGGTATTTCCTAAACTGGGGGATCCCCAAAACCATAGATCAAATACAAAAATATGTCTGGATGTTTGGGGTATCCCTATTTTAGGAAACCTCCATATATACAATATGTCAGATCCATAGATTGACTCTTGACAAAGGCATACACACACACACACTTGAAAGACCGCAAGTCGTCGATGGTTCGATTGATTACTCGGTTGAGTTATGGGAAATTCCCATGTAGTCCTTATATTTGCCATAAACGGCATGGGAGGTTTTTGGCTTGGCCACCTTGCCATGATACAAGTTGAAAAAATAAAAATTGTCGATTCCGAACAGGTACGCGGGAGTGATCAGCTCCTGCTTCCCGCTTGGTTGCCGAGTTTCATTGGACACTGTAAGTAACCAAGTGCCGTGTCCCCCTGTTGTGAAACTTCGAAAATGAGATCGGAGAAAGAACCCTTTGAAGCAAGGATTGATACACACACACACACATGTATTTACATTTACATTACACGTGCACATGGTACCTTTGCAACAGACAAAAAAAGGTGGACCTTCCCAGAAATGAGGGGTCCGAAGGGAGGAACCCATCAAACATATTCAATCATATTAAAAATTAAAACATATTCAGGCATATCAAGCATGTCATTCAGATCAACCATAGCTCCAAAGATATGTGTTGGCTGTATTTTGCTGTATTACACCAAGACTCTATAGACCTTTCCGCCTTTTTGAACGTTGGTTGAAGACTGAACCAACGTTTCCGCGGCTTGCAGAGGTGGTCTTGGACACCCAAAGAGGGTCGCGGCCACAAGGTGATTTACCACGGGCGTCCGCAACGGGCCCTGGATGCGGCGGACGTCCGATAGACCTGTGGAAAAAAATGGGGGGAATCCATTGATCTATAGCTATATTTATGGTCAAATTAGCAAAGGGTATCCATTGATGCTTTTGTTGTTTAAATCTGTTTTTCAACAAAACAATAGTCTGGTTTCTGAAATGTTGATTCAACAATTGTGGGAAATACGGTATCCCTATGGATCCAAAACACTGTCTGAGAAGGTACTTAACGCTCCAAATCATACTCCAACACTTCCTAAGAATGTACGGCTGGATCCATACTTGTAGGGTATGTCCAGATGTCTTCGATGTGTCTATTTTGAAGGGTAAAGGTTGGCCACGGCGCCAAGATCTGGGAGTTTTTGTTGCTTAAATCCCCATCTCTGTTGGGACACATCAGCATATTTCTGTCGAAAAAAAAACGAGCAGTTAAAGCTAGCCGGACAACACCGGCATGACTAACACTTTGCTTCAGAGGTTGTATCAGTTGTATCGTATTTTTTTCTGTATTTTGGAGTTGTGGTGTGAAGGGTAAGCTCACCCTCTAGCCATTTGGGCATGACAAAAATCTCAGATTAAACAAAACAAACATATTGGCTATGGTTGGGTCTAAAGCCCATCCCATATTTTTCGGGTACCCAATAACTTGACCCATACCCCAACAAAAATGATCAACCCCAAAAAATGTAAATGACAAGGTATGACAGTTGAAGATCCTAACAATCACCAGCCTTGATCCATTGGGACCTCCGAGGCGTTCCAGGTCCTTATACAATCGGGTTCCTCAAGAAGAGCGCGGAGAGAAGTGTCTCGGCTCTTTGCGGCTGCGAAGGTGCGGCTTCCCACAAACCATGGGTTTATTTTAGATGATTCCAACAAGAACATGTTGGTGCAACTGTGTATGGGATTCAAACGACCCAAAACATCCCAAAGCGTCCGTTACATTTTTGTTTGTCCACCATCATGGAGGATTTTGACTGAACCAACAAAGATTGTAACATTCACTAAGGACGTGGGTGTGACCAACATCATTTTGGATATTGACCAGGGAAAATTGGGATATCAACAAACACGTATTGGGATTTCGATAACGACATATGTGAATTTTACATGACCAAAATTGAATGGAAAAGAACTCAACAAAGATGCCATTTCAGCAACAAAACGTACAGATGGATACCTTGCTGAGGTTCGCTACCTCTCCCTCTTATATATATAATTATATATATATACACAACATGTTTGTATTTACACATCATATCTACATATACACATATATAATCATATATATATATATATGTATACAGACCTGCATATGCATGTATATGATCCACATAACGCATACGAACATACGCACATACATACATTGCATTGCATTGCATTCGGTTGCCTTGCATCCCATTCCATTCCACTGCATTCAATTCCATTAAACTCCATTGCATTCCATTGCGCGCCATTCCATTATATTCCTTTCCATTCCATTGTATTGCATTACAAAACATTAATAAATTAACATATCATATATACATAAGCAGATACACAGATACACAGACGGACAGGCGAACAGACGGACCGACGGACCGACAGCCGGGCGGGTGGACGGACCAGATCCATGTGCCTCAGGTTGTCCCTGGGAGATCGCTAGGAACGCAATGATGGCAGTTGATTTCAGAGATGGTTTTGACAGCAGGTCGCCCATCATGTTGTATCCCAGTATACTTTGACGTGACCTAGTCCAACTTATTATCAGCATTACCGGCGTTGATTCCAAGGGTTCTCTTCAGGCAGTGTCAGGGCTATCAAAACTGGGGGTTGTTTCAATGCCTTTGGCTCCCTTCATGCTGTGGCACCAATGAGGTATATGCCCAAAAAGAAGGTTGTATACCAAATGCCACCATTTTGGGGCATGGAGAAAATTTTAAAAACCAACAATGGGGGATGAACCTTAGATACGTGACCCGCATCGAGGTGGGAAGAACAGAAGTTCTTATTCGTGGATGAAACTGGGCAGGGCAGTTTGGGTCGGAGACCGCAGTCACGATGCAGGATCTGAGATCAAAATCCTGAAACCATTACTCGATCCTTATTCAGACATAGTCAGGCTGGTCTTTTTGCATAGTAATCCTACGTATCCCACGTTTCATTTGTAGGTGTTTGAGGTGTTTGATCACTGTAGGAACAAAGATTTCCCGTGGTTCAGCTGTGCAAACCTCTTAGTTGAATCAATTTATAGATCTCATTCGTTTGATGCACCCTTTATTGTAATTATATAATTACAGTACGGCAATTTGTTGCATGGCGGTTATGCCAGATAGGACTTTCTGTTTGAGGGTGGCAGCACTGCTGGGGATGGAGTTTTTTTTTCCTGATCTCACTGCACATCACTATTTCGGATCAGCTAATACATCTTAAAATGGATGCGTCCAAAACATGTGTTTTTAGGAATGCCAATCTGTTTCAGGAGTGGCAAACAATCCCTCTTCGGGCCCTGCGATTGCACACACTCAATTCATCCCACAGCAAGTGCTTCACCAACAGTCAATGATGATTCTTTAAAATGTATTAAAATGTGATAAACCCAGATAAACCCAATAAATAAACTACCATTTGGGGATGGTTTATTTATAGCATAAAAATGGTGATTCTAGTGGTTTTGACTGACAAAAAGACCCCAAATCCACGTCTTCCAGCCCCCGAGGAGTTGAAATGCATTTCCTGTTGGAATTGTGTGAGCTGTGCCCCGAAATCCATTTGCAGCTGGAAGCACTGGGGGGTATCTGGGGGGGGAGCGATTTCCAGCATTACTGGCACCATTTTGTTTATGGATGTTTATGGATGTTTATGGACATTTGCAGGCTCCGAAAGAATTGGATTGTAATCAGATGGTCGATGACAACCGTTCTTTTGGGCACTCGTCGGTAGGCAGAATTTTCCTCCTGGGGGCACTCAGCCAGTGGCACAGAGTGAGGCATGGACGCAGATCACATCCGTGCGCGGGTGTTTGCTCAGTGGGGCAACAGCGAAGATGATTTGGAATGGGCGGTCCGATCCTGTCCAGTGGAGCCTAGGTTTTTTTTCCGCCTTTGGGCCGCCTTTGAGAAGGAATTTAAACAGACACATGTTGAAAGGCTGCTTGCCTTTTTTCCCCCTTCATCGTGTTTTTTCGGGGGTCACCGTAGGGGTTTGGGTTGAATTCCAATGATATTATTGTTGTTTTTGGTGAGGGAACATTTTGACATATTCATTTACTCTCCAGGTAAACTTACATACTAGTAGATATGATATGGAAACTCCCAAGGAATGATCAATGGTGGGTGTTCGATACCTATGGAAATTTACTGTAGGGCAGGGGAAAAAATAGCAGAGGGATGAATGCAACCAGTGACAGCTAGCTGAGCGATTTCAATCGCTTCTCTATGCCGGGTAAACCTTGGATGGGTGCTTTAGATTTTTGAGATATGCTGCTGATATGTTGCTCCTAGTACAAGACTCTAAGCCTCTAAGCAGCTTAATTTTTTCTGCAGGGTCTCCAAGATTGGCCACAGGGTTCATCTCGTCCAGCCCCCAAAATTCTGACAATTCTGGTGATGATTCTATGTGTGTCATACAAAGTGCTTTTGACAATTATGAAGTGATCACAACTCGCTGACCACTATGGGAAGCCCGGCCTACCCAGTGGTTTTCCAAGGATTGCATATCCTGGGTCAGCCGCAAAGAGTTGCAAGTGCTGGAGCATGTCACAGCTGAGCATATGAACTCCATCGGATGCGTGCGGCACCTTAGGGCACCTCGGGACACCTTGGGGCACCACGGGGAGCTGTGGATTTCAGTGGCGGAAAAAGCAGATGGCCACAGTGGCGCCCAGGTCCGAAGCAGTCGCTTTTCGAAACCCACACATTTGCTGGGGCGCCCAAATGTCAAGACAGATGATCTCCTGAAGATCCAGGGGCTCCGTTCCTGGACTCGACGTTTTGTCCAGATATCATTGGATACCCGGTGTCTTTAGGGGGACACTGATAATAACAATTGCTGGATTTGGATGGATTTCGGGGTAACCTGATTTGCAGACCAACCATGACCAACCCGCATTTTTTACGGGGCTTTGCAAAGAAGCGGTTCATCTACCTAAACTCAGGTCCCATGGTTTTGGCGAGTCAGCTGAAATCAGCCTTTTCCAGTAGGGCTGGTTATTCGCATTTACAGTAAACACAGTAAATGTGTAATGTATGGATGATCCCCGCACTGATATTACAAAATTGCAATACACTGGACTTGCAATTATTTTCCGTAAAAGGGCCAGATTTCAGCAGAGTATCCACCTCTCCACCAATGAGACGCATATCAGTTGGTTCAATCCTACTGTTGTCGGTGAAATCTCCGGTTTGTTGTCTAGATCTCTCGTATCAATGATGGTTGAATCATGTTGAATCCACATGTTTGATGCTAACATCAGGCTAACATGATTTTTCATGGCTACATCACCTTCGAACATCTCTTAACCACCATTTTGCTGCTTGGATCCTACTTTTCGATGGTAAAAGTCAGCATGTTTCTTCATCACCTGCGCTTCCATCGATCTTAAGGCCACACCTCGCGGAGAAGTGGGTGGAGCGTCGCAGGCGCCATTGCAGTGTTTAAGGGGACAATGATGAAGAAGCAAACATGATGCGTACCATCAAAGCAAGTCACACCAAATGGAATGAAATGGAATGAAATGTGAAATCAAATGAAATCAATTGAAATCAAATGAAACCAAATGAAATCAAATGAAGTCAAATGAAATCAATTGAAATCAAATGAAACCAAATGAAATCAAATGAGATCAAATGAAATCAAATGAAATCAAATGAAATCAATTCAATTCAAATCAAATCAAATCAAATAATGATATGATGATGATGATGATGATGATGAACCACCATAATTCTGAACCATGATTTGTTTATCCAATTATTGGGGTACCACTTTCAGGCAAATTCATGTGGCTCATGTATATGTATACTGTATACGTATGTATACATCAGGCAAATCCACATGGTTCAGTATATATATATAGATACACCTATACAAAATGATTTGTATCATGTATGATTTTAGAGCCCGGGCAAAACGAGCCCATGCAAATTTCCACAATCTTGAGAATTATAAGAAAGATGAATTGCTCTTCTTTTTCACTAATTTGTCCTTATTTTTCACTAGTTTTCATTATTTGCCACTATTGTTCACTATTTTTCATTATTTTTGATGCACATGTCTTATTCACTATGTTTCACTAAAATTCACTATTTTTCACTATTTTTCACTGATTTTCACTATTTTCCACTATTTCCCACTAATTTTCACTACGTGTCATTATTCGTTCACTCATTTTCATTAACTTTCACTGTTTTTCACTAAGTTTCACTAAAATTCAGTAAATTGTCACTAAATGCCACTAAATTTTCAACCCCTTAAATGTCACTAAACGTCACTAAATGTCACTAAATGCCACTAAATGTTCCTTATTTTTGGGTGGTCTCGTTTTGGGGGGGCTCCTAAAGAACACATGATTGTATGCCCGATCTAATGATTATTTATAATTATAGTGGTTGGTTTGATAGAGACGGATATTTGTTCATCTGTGTTATTCCAAGGATACCCATTTTGTTTGGAAAATATGTTCAATCAAACCCAACATGATTCCTCTCAAACTGAAGGGTCATCAAATGTTCTATATTTTTTGGACGAAAACGGACCTGTCTGCCTGGTGGTTTCAAATGTATTCTATGTTCAGCTGTTGAGGACTTCTAAGTCTAAGGCTCATGAAGATGGCACAAATCCCAGCATCATCCAGCATCTAGGGATCTTGCAATAGCCTTCTTGTGAGTACAGCTTTCCTTTTTGTGATGACTTCCAGGACAAAACTCGTTTGTGGTCAAAATCAAACCTTTCCAAACCTTTCCATCCTGCCTGGAAAGATCTCAATTGATATTTCGGGATATTTCGGGAAGCTTTGAACCCCAACCAGAAAATTCATGCAAATTCAACAGCCAAAACTCTTCGAGGCGGGATGCCGAGTTCGCCAAGAAGCGGATGGAGTTAGCCTCCAAGCACTTCAACGTGACAATGGAGCAGCGCCTCTGACGGCGTAAGTGTTTGTGGGGGGTCTAGCGCAGCAATGAATGGGAATGAATGGGATACCCTCTGGGAATCCCCCTCTGGGAATCCCTTCTGGTAATTTCGCACAGCGGAAAATCACCTAAAAATATGGACATCTAAAAATGGGTCCTTTTCAAAAGCCTTAGTGTTAGTTGGGGGTATACCCCGGAAATCAATGGGGAGATCACCGCGACAACGATCACTGGTGATCCCACACTCTCCGTGGGATGATGATCGGCTCATGCACATAATCAGTGTATTGGTCAATATGTGTTAATATCCTCATATCTTGAAATATATATCTCGAAATAATAGACTCGAATTTCCTCTATATTCCGTTATATCTCCCCACTACATCCATACATATATGAGAATTATGAGAAGAATCTGCGGTTTCGCACCCAAATCGGGCGCAAGCTGTCGCAAGCTGTGCAGAGTCGCAATGCCAAGGTTTCATCAGCAGCTGCACAGCGCGATGTTGAAATTGCAGCTTGGCGCGTCGCAACGTAAATCGACGTCGATGGTTTGGGGAGGTGATGCCCCAAATGGCATCACAATCCATGGGAATCATGAACCACTCATGAACCAAGCAGTTTTTGAGACGACATTGATGCAAACCTATGGGGAGGTGATGCCCTGGCGCCTGGACGGAGGTGGACAATGAGCGAGCTCATCATTGGTTGAAAATTCGTACAATTTCTGGGTGTACTCTATATATATATATTATAATTAATATATATAATATGTTCCTAGTGTTACCCGAACTTTACAGCCCTGCAACGAACATGCCAGAACTTACAGGAACGACTTCCAAAGCATACCGTTTCCTACACGGGTTCCCTGTTGGGGAGGGGTCACTACCTATGGGACCAACTCATTTTTGGGGATGAACATCCATAGCAAACATATGTTGGTGTGAGCAGCAGGGCCACCTATACTACTTGCCCATGTTTTTTGCTTTGACGGGTGCAACTGGACCACATACAAGAGGACCAAGTGATTTCTGCACCAGTGCAACAGTGCAGTAATGCAAAGACATGTAACACCCTTTGATTGATCAACCAGCCCCTACTCCCAAATCCAAAGGCACATATTCATTTGGGACGAACTTGTATGGTGGTGTTTGTTAGGTATTATACGTTAATATACCATATACCCCCATGATATGCCTGTTCTGTTCCCAATACATCCCCTAGCCATTTACAGATGTTCTTTTCCCATTAGGAATTGCCATCCATGAGGGCTAAACCCACATGTTTTGTCAGTGTCAAATTCTTTTCCGGCAGTTCTTGTTGGTTTAGAATCACCACAGTTGTTGATTGAATCCCAATTTTCTTTTGTAAACCATGCTAAACCGAACATTTGGTACTTGAACTCCACTTTTCTTTGGTTCAAACCCATCGTTTTATTGCTTAATTTCCCTTCTTCAAGACCTTTGGCGTTGATTTTAAGGCCTCCGGAGCTTCGCGAGGCTGCATGGAGTTGAGATGAGTTGAGGCTGGTGATGGAAGCCATGGTCCATTTACTTCGATGATTTACCGAAAAAAAAACATTGTGTTTTTCTGTAGCTATGTCAAATTACCAGGGGCATATTGTTCAGTTCATCATGACAAAATATGGCTTTGCCGGCTTAGATTTTGAGGAACACCACCAATTTTGGATGGTTTTTCAACATCATTTCCATTCATTTCCCATACTAAAATCGCACATGGGGATATACCCCATTTTCCGACACACCCATATAGCCATTTGAAGATATGGGACATGATGGCCATCAAAAAGGTGGATATGATATTGATATGAGCCAATGATTTGATATATGTTGAACGTGCAACGATAGGCGATACCATGTTTTGCCCGGCACTTTTGCATGAATTGAAACAGTATTTCTCAAATCTGTGCCTCGAAATTGAGCCTGAACCACTCATACCATGGCACTTACAAGGCGTATTTTTTTTGCTATCACTTATGATTGAAGTATTTTCTTGCTTCACGAACGGGAACCCACAATTGTGCTGGTCATCAGTAGTTTGGCCTCATTATTTTCAGACATCATCCTATCTGTCGTATTCGTTGGACCCAGAAGAAGTCGTTTTGGGGGGCCCTGCATCTGCGTATAATATATGCACCACTCACAAAAGCCTACAAGTGCAATGGGTCTGGGTGAGAATCTAAGACCCATCTTGGGGCACTTATGGGCACTGAACATTGACCGATATCCATCTGCGAATGCATGTTTCGAGATCCAGAAAGAGATAAACTTGATGATGTTTGTCCAATCCTGCAGGGCATTTGTCGAATGTTCGAAATTCCTTTAAAGCAAATGAACATGAACCAAGGGAATCTGTAGCAAATTATCCACAAAAAATGGTATAATTTGGCTCCGCATGTGACTGTTCGTCTCGATCGGGAAGCATCAATTTATTGGTTCATGATCTATATATATATATGCAGTATATATATATATATATACATATATATATATAAATTATGTATATATGCATGTGATATCACATCGAAATCATGAAAAAGAAACAGCAGCGGTTCTCAGCCGATGGTCAGAAAAGACCCACCCGTGACAGTCGTGACGAAGGAACCAATCCAGGTCCGGTAGGTGAATGCTGTTAGCGGCTAATATCATTTTTCTTGCAACACTGGAATAACGAGGAAATACTATAGGAAATTTACAGTGATTATCTCGGTAATCATAAGCAGCTAAGAGTTCTCCTTTCTTGGATGTTTTTTGAGTTCTCCCAGCGTTGGAGCGCAGGCACTGCGGTCGGCGACGTGTTGTCGTGACCAGGGCAGCGGGTTTCAAGTTTCAGCTTGGTGGGTGATCCAAGGAAAAGGTCGTCTGGCCAAGGGGTACAACATGTTACACGTGTTTCAATCTCTTGGTGGTTTCTCAGATTTCTTCAACTGGGTTTGTTTGAAAAACCAGGGGAACATCTCCAGATGCTGTAGAACGTCATGTCCCTCTTGAAATAGCCATTTTGGGCGGTATATCCATGGTATATCCCATTTTCAGAGACACCCATAATATTTTTGAGTTTCCATCCCACCAAACAACTGGATGATAACCCCCAAGTTCTTGTATTGGGACACTGAAAGCAACAGGAATGTGGTCCAATGTGAAGTCAAAGGTGAGAACGGAGGTTTTGATAGTCAACTCGAGATGGCAGTTCGTTTCCTTCAGTCAGGCTCAGACGATCTACGATCACGTACCAACCTTTCATGTTTCAACGATGCCAGCAGACTCTGCGCCAACTTACTGCGGTACCACCACCGTGGGTTTCTAAGCGGTTTGCATTGAGGTCTGGAGAACTTTTAAGATTTGTGTGCAACGTCCTCAGTGCGTGTTTCAGCGCTGGTTCCAGGCTCCTCGTGGTCATAGTCCAATTCCAAAGGAAAGACACTGACCCACAGTTGATTGGGAATTGATGCCACAGTATAACCCTCCAGTATACAAAACATTACAAAACGATGAACAATCAGAATTGTCAATCGAACAATCATCTGCAAGCTAAGATTTTCCGTCGTCATGTGCACCGGATCTGTATGGGACTGCGGGGGGCCTTTAAGTTGCACCTCCGCCAAGAAAAGCACGGAGTGAAAACTCAGCCGTTTTCAAGGTGCTGAATTCACAGATTCTTACGAGATGGGAGAGATTTATTTATGACCACAGTTCTCGATTGCGCAAGCACATGCCAAACTCAGCCGATGAAGGCAGTCGGGGCAAATGCGAAACTGGATAGATCTTGACAGATTGAGCATCCGGCGGCCGACGAAGTGAGAACTTCAAACAGAATAGCAGTGTCAAGGACAAGAGTCCAGATGTGCCCGAGAGTTGCTCCTCATCTTGAAGCATTGCTTGATTAAAAAAGCAAAACCATGGAAGCCGGGCATGGTGATTTCACATCTAAGTGGTCTAAGCGCGGACGTGAAGTCTGGGAAGGCAATGGCTCTTGCCTGCTCTTGCTATTTTCTTGTTGGAATGGGTTTTTTTCTCCGTTCTTCATGTGGATTGAAAAATTGACACCAATATTATTCAAAATATTTGAGCTATGATGCTTTCTTCTCAGAAATGCATGTGTTCCAAAATGCTTTCTTCCAGAAATGAACCCCCAGAATATTTTCGGAAAATTGTGTTCCACAAGTCTTTTCCAAAACATGCCTTGTTCTCAGATAGGAAATTGGCTCTGTACGTTGGAGCTTCCATAAGTTGGAGCTTCCGTAAATGCCAGAAATGCCAAGTCCACAACCTCCGACATACTGTAAATGTGTGCATATGTGTATATATATATATGTTTATTTAGTTATTTATTTATTTACATAAAATGGTGATTTCAAGACTTCTCAAAAGAGATGAAGCAGAAAAACCATCTGAGTTTCTGCAGAATCGGCAGCGTTTGGTCCAGCTGTTGCTGGGGTAACCTTGGAGCCTTCGCCATGCCATGGTCTCAGCTGTGGCTGCTGGGGATGCTCCCAACTGCAGCGTTTGCAGCAGCTGCGCAGCGCCTGGGACCTGACACGGGCTATGCCAAAGCGCAGTGTCTGGATGGCAGCGACTTGGCCAAAGGGCCTACCCTCTGGTTATGTCAAAATAGCTATTGAAAATGACCATAGAAATAGTGGATTTTCCCATTAAAAATGGTGATTTTCAATATTTCCCCATTAAAAATGGTGATTTTCCATGGCTATGTTAGTCATTACCAGAGGGTATTGCGGTCAACAAAAACGTCATCAGGAAACCAGGAAGTCCCCAAGCCATTTTAGCTCTTTGTAGCTCTGGTTGAGCTGGTTGAGCTGCTGAGGCCCTGGGCTGTACTACTTCAGCCATGGTAGTGGAGATGGGATCAAGAAGTTCTTCATTTTCCATCAGGGTGGTGGCTGGTGCGGTTCTGATACTAGCTGCCTAGAACGGTCCAAGGGCGCTCTGGGTAGCACCAAGTCAGATGCAGCTGCTGGGCTTGAAGTTTCGGATTGCATCAATTTTTCATGAGAGTATGGGAGGCCCACCAAGAAATAGATAAAAGGAAAAGAAATTCCAACCAGAGGAATCAAGATTCAATACATCTCTCTCTCTCTCTCTCTGTCTGTCTAGAGGAATGAACATCCATAGTTCAGCTGAAAATTCAGCTATTTTGGTGTGAACAGACAGCCGCCAGTCGAGGAGCAGATGGACTTTGAAGCCTTGGGCAATCTGAAGTTCTCGCGAGATCCTACGACGAATCTCGGTGATGTCAGGTGGAGTGAGCTTTTTTTTGTTGCCATTGAAAGGGATGATAGTCTGATAGTTGCTGAATTACATCAAGTTGGGTCTTCAAAAGAGTCAGATGTCTTGTAGGTGATGTTCTGATATGCCTGTTTTGCTGATGGTGGCAAACGCGGCCCCTAGGGCTGGCAAACCTGTTTTTTGGAGGTTGGTGGCAGAAATCCCTCGCTGCATGTTCCTTTCATGATTTGAGGGCTTGACAGAACCAAGAATCTTCTACAATCTTCTATCTATTTTCTATCGGGGGTCACTGGGGTGGTGGTGACAGTGAGCGTGGTCAAGACATCAACGAAGATGCTGATTAGGCATCAGTGTGTCTTTCCCCTCGCCGTTGAATAATTCGGACACGCTTTTCTGATTGATGATGTGGTATGGTGTGATCCTGTATACATGGAATCATACTATATACAGGTACCAAACTTAAGAGTTCCGGAAATCCCAATTTTCCATCCTACCAATAAGACAAGTGGATTCCACCGGTCATTTTAGTGTGGATTAGTGTGGCGACAGCCACAAACAGATTCCACTTGCTCGTGGGAATCATTCCAGTTGTGGCCTTTTAGCCATCTTTTTTCGAGTTCTTTTTCTCAAGTCACGTTTGAGTTTCCCAAGTTTCCCAAGTTTCCCAAGTTTCCCGGAGGAATCCGCTGATGTACAATTGGAACCATGCCTACCTTCGATACTGCGATGGTGGATACTATTCCGGCCAGCGCGATGAGCCCAAGATGATTCAGCAGAGCTCCATTTTCTACCGAGGCCGTAGCTGGGCCCACGACCTGCTGGTGGGTTTGTGTCCTGCATGGGGGAAATATCGAGGTTTTTGCCATCTACAACTGGGACATTTTCGTGTTTGATACGAGGTATCACCAGGTATTTTCGCTACTAAGATGTTACTAAGTGTAGCTGTAGCTGGAATGTTTTGCTTAGATGTGCCAAGCAAACATGCCTTGAACATCTTCCAACAAGGGGTTTTTTCGACCCTCGCAAACTCGAACTAAAAATGATGAACACTCCAGATCCAAGCAGTTTCCCTAGAGTTTGAAACCGCAGTTCTATGTTTATTTCACCACAGAAATCCTTGTTTGTGAAAGTACTCATGACTGTTCCATTGGCCAATTTTTTGTTTGTAAATTCACAACTTAGAATCTGAGTTTGCCAGTTTCCAACATTTGTAGGAAGACAAGGTCCAACTTTTACCTTCCTGGTTCTGGATCATCTCAGGTTACATCACAGAGGCCTTGTTCAGCGATCTGACCAAAAAGTTTGGCTTCGCCAATACCACGGATGTGGTGATCAGCGGCTGCAGTGCTGGTGCCATGCGAGTCTTTGCCCATTTAGATGCGCTCAGAAGTTTTATTCCAGGTAGCGCCAAGGTGGTAGGCTGGGCATGGCTGGGCATGGCTGGGCCTGGCTGGGCATGGCCTGGCCGGTGCCAACTTGTAGTGCTACCGAAGGTACTGAGGCTATTGTTTTTTTTGGGTGTTAAATTATGTTGAATGTGTTAATATTTTCCATTTTGAACATGGAAATCACGTATAGAATTTCGATGGCTGAATTCTTGATGGAAGTTCTCACGCATGGGCTATGACCAAGCCCACAGATGACAACGATTTTAAACTTTGACCAAATAGATATATATCTTGAGTTTCACCGTTTCACCCCTTTCACGAAAGCATCACTTTTTGCCACCCCTGGCAGGTTTGGCAGACTCCGGCTACTACATGGATGTCAACATGTTCACCCCGCTGAAGCGATATGTCGTCACGGAACAGAATGCCACGGGTCTTCTGAATCAGGAGCCCGGGGTCTCCGGCTCCAGTGATCAGAGACCGGTAAGATGGAACTATCCAACACGAATGGGATTCAAACAACCTAAATTGGGATTTGACCAACAACAAGGGGCAAAATGTGGATTGAACATGCTTTAATAATAGGATTTAATCGAGAAAAGTTGGTCTTCAAGCAACGAACAGTAGGATTCAACAAACCAAACAAGAGGATGCAACCAGCCCGGAATCCCAAGTGCCAAGTGATGCCACCATCCCAAGTTGAGGCGTCCCTTGTGATTTTTAGTGATGATCATATGCCTGATGACATGACCAAAGCTATAACTTGGAGTTGGGTTGAAAATGATGTTTTTTCAAGACGTCTGTGCTTTGTGTGCATCTCTTTCCGGCGTCCAAGGAGTGTCTGAAGACGTTTGAGGGTCAAGAGGAAAAATGTTTGGTTGGCAGTGTGATCGCCGGCTATTTGAAGCTGGTCGCAAGATGTCACGTTGAGCTCCTTCGGCTCCCATGAAAAATCCCATAGGTCTAACCCAAAGGTGGTGGAAAAAAACGCCAGATGACCTCAAGGGTTGCCGTCAGCATTGTACAAGCCAAATCTAGCATGCTGAATGGGATTACTATGTGTAGGTATATTATATTATGCATAATATATATAGAATATTATTATGCATATAATATATATATATATATTATACATATTAGATGGATTATTTGAGACATCAGCATCCAATTGTCGGAGACAGCAATTTGGCGGGAAGTTGGTTCACTTCCGCGGAGCCGTTCCCTGATTTTTGTGCCTCGAGAGGCACCTCACAATCATTCACCCGGTGACCTATATGATATTCATTTGCACGTTATGTATTTCACACGGATAGACATAAAATGATACATACACATACATAGATATCCATAGCTTGCAGTTATATATAGGTAGCCGATGGTAGCCATGTATCCATGGATCGCCTATTTCATGTATCACCGGTTCAGGCATGGCCGGCATTGCCAAGCCGAGGAAGACGCCCATCTTCGCCTTCCAAAGCCGCTTCGACTCGGACCAACGGAGTTGTGAGATGGGTCCCCTCTGTCGCTTGTCCACTTCTTGTGTGAAAGCCTATGCAGGCAACGGGATGGCATGGTGGGATGATGGGATGATGGGATGATGGGATGATGGGATGATGCTAAGCGAAGCTGTTTGAAAACGGCCATACCTGGGTTTTGTCCAAAAAAATGGGGAACCGGTGGTTTGCAACCTCATGTCCTATACTAAAGTTGCGATTTGTCCAGTTCTCGTATGGTCATTTTAAGGGGTATGTCCCAGTTTCAAAACACCAGAGGCGCTGAGATGAAGCTACCAGTGGGATCTGTGACGAGTAAGTGGTAATTAACCCAGTACAACTGCTAAGTATGTATATATATATATATATGCTAACCCCCCCAAAGATCTACTATTTTCAGCTTTTTGTTGATGTCAAAGAGGGTTGGGAACCTTTTGCAAAAACAAAGTAAGTACACGACTATTACTTTCAAAAAAGATGAGCACATACTCAGGTCAGAAAACACATGATTTCTTGCCGGAAGCAATCTGTTTTAAAATTGCAGCGTTCCTTTCCATGCTTGAAAAAAATCACCTTCATTCATAAACTGCAATTTTCCTTCCAAACAAAGTATGACTTCGTTCAAGAAACAGTACCCCTACAAAAAATAGAGCATTCCTCTAAACATGCAGTGTTTTCTTTCTGAAGAAGTGCAGTCTTCCTTTCAAACTCATATTGCGCCTTCCTTCAATCATACAGTATTTCTTTCAAAACACCAGATTCTAACATGTTGGATATGTCTGTCTTTTTGATGCAACAGAGTAAGCATAATATCTTGATCAGCAATTTTAAATATACGATGAATATAGCTTCATTATAGATTCCATATACTTCAATATACCAGTTTATTGACCATAACATATCTTTAATTAACCTTTAGTAAACCTTTGGCATACCTTCTAGTAAACCTTCAGTATCCCTTTTCTTTTAAAACTTTAATATACCATTCAAATCCATTCAATATACCTGCAGCATTCCATTGGACAACGATCAAGCTACCTTTAATATACAATTTAGTTGGCCTTGAAACTTGAAAATACCTTTAGTATACTTTAAATATACCTTCAATGCATAAAACTTCACTACACCATTTAATATACCTTAAATATACCATTTAATCTACCTCAAATATACCATTTTATTGGCCATGAAAACATAGTTAATGCACCTTTAGGATACCTCTCTACCTCTAGAATACCTTTTGTTTTCCATTTAATTTGTCTTTAATAAACCTTTAATGTACCATCTATACCTAGTTTACCATTTAAGAGTCGTTAATATTCCATTTGATATACCATTAATATATTATTAAACCTTAATATACCTTGAAGGTATATACCTTTAATATACAATTGAAATTTACCTTGAACATACCACTATGCCTCTAAAATACCTTTTACTTACCATTTATTTTGCCTTTAATAAACCTTTAATATACAATCTATACTTAGTTTACCATGTAAGAATCATGAATATTCCATTTGATATACCATTACTATATGATTTAATATGCGTTTAGTATACCATTTTATATACCATGAATCTACCTCCAATATACAATTTGATTGACTTTCAAAATACCTTTAATATACCTTTAGTATACCATCTAATACACCTCTAATATACCATTTAACATACCTGTAGTATACAGGTAATATTCCAATCTGGCCATGTATATTATATATTAATATGTATATATCTCTTTAGTGTTTGCTTTTAATATACCTTGACTATACAATTTAGTAATCGTTACTATTCCAATTGATATATCAGTGATATATTTATGTATATATACATATAAATATCATTAAACATGTCGTTTACTACACCTTTAATATTTATTGAAGGTATATATCGTATTATATACCTTTAAGATACCATTTAATTGACCTTGAACATACCACTATACCTCTAACATACCTTTTATTTATGGATCCAGGAAAGTTTGCAAAGTTTTCAAATTTTTGGGAAGTGTCTGCGTGTGTGCGTCTGTATGTGTTTGCCACGTTTTGTTGATTCAACGCATATGCCTGTGTATATGTATACGTGTTTATATATATATATGTATATGTATATATATGGTCCCCCCTTTCAATTAACTGCTTGATTATCATCCCAAACCATAAGATATTAAAAAGGTAGGTCAAAAATGGTAGATGTTTGGGGGTGGGTACCATATATATATATACACATATATATATATATACATATGTGTATATATATACGTATATATATATTGTATAAATATGATATAGATTTGTTTTATGCCATGTATGGTTGAACTATAATAACCAACTCACTCGGACGTCAGTCTTAAGATGATGGCTAAGAAGAAAAGGAACCATTCAAAACGATCTGATTTCAGGTTGGTGAAGTATTTTAATCCAGCCTCACATGCACTAATATATATGGGTGTGTCTGAAATGCGGTATACTACCAAATGGCTATATTAATTAAGAGGGAAAACGATTCAGACCATGTAAGTCAAGGTAAGACACACTACAAACTGGCTACCACACAGTGTGGCGATGAGAACCAATGGATGGAATGGGGTACCCTATTTTCAGACAAATACATTTAGAATTATAGAATCCAGTTACTAACGACTTGCCCATGTCCAATGTCATCCCGGTATCTGCCCAGCTGCATAGTCCGTTTCAGCCCGGCCGCAGATGTTTCTTAATTTAGCAATCCAATCTATGGGTACCCAAGTTTGGCAAGTACATGTCCATCCATGCTATATTATATACCCCCTCCATGCCATATTATATACCTCAACTAGAACCTACCTTTAGCATTATTTGGTGGTCTTTACAATAAACACCTCTTATTTTGTGATATAATATATTACCCTCCAGTAAACTAACGTAGCTACGGAAAATCCCCATTTTTGATAGGTAAATCAACTATAAATAGTCATTTTCAATAGCTATGTTAAATTACCAGCGGGTATGAAAAAAAAGAGCTCATGCCAGGTCATTTCTGAGTAGTTTAGGTTGCTGTCGCAGGCAACCTTTCGCAGTCCTTGGAGAAGACGCTTCAACATCCGCATGGCTACTTTTTAGACAGCCACTTGGACTTTTTTAAAATGGATCAACACCTATGAAATATCATATTTTTTGGGGGACAAACACCGATTTTCAATATGATTTTTCCCAAAAAACTGATTGACTCCTTCCAAGAAGTTCTGCTTCCTGCAGCCAACAACTCTTGGACAGATTGAGAAGAAAGTTGTTATGCTTCGAGATAATTTCTTGCTCATAAAGCTCCATGTTTGGTCCCTACATGTCCTTGAGAAGCTGAGGCTGTGTTCGACACTGCTCTTTTGACAATTTGGCGCCGAAGGATGCGAAAGGCATCTATCCTTTGCAAGCATTCGCCACATGGTATGGAGGAGGTCAAGCAAATTATAGTCAGGAGTTCATGTATCCATGTCCTGACTGTTGCAATGCTGGCCTAGAGTTAACCATTTGATTCGATAAAACTAAATAAATATATTTAAAAAACAATACTATACAATAATTTGATTCCGACATATAAAATATATAGAAAAATCGTGAAATAACTATTTATTTTATTTAATTTAATCTGATGGGAATAAAACCATATATATATAAAACACATATTATACCTTCAAGAAATTACATATATAATTTAAATAAGAAATTTACGATCTATAATAATACGGCAAGACCCTGAGATTTGCCCAGATTCGTAACGAGCGTTTGGCAAACCAAGATAACGATAATAATGATAATGACGATAACGATAACGATAATTATAATAATAATGATAATAATAATGATATTTTCTTGAAATTTTATAAGAATCGTTAATGATTATATGGTTAATTATTTTATGTTTTTTTTAAAAAAAAATCTTATTAAATAATTCTAATAATTATATACTTAATTATTTTATAAAATTGGGGGGGAATTTAAATATTTTTTGAAAAAAAAACATATTAAATATATTATTTTATTTTGAATTCTCCTTATTATGGCATCTATATATTTTCTTATTGATAAATTTCTTGGTGTTTTATTTGGTATATTTTCTATATTTTCTGGCATTTATCTGGCCGTTGAGGTGTAGCGGTATTTATTGAGCTCGGAGGGTTTTAGGTTGAGGTTTAGCAGTGTACATTACGTGCGGAAGTTGGCGAAGAGCTTGGCGAAGAATTGGCGAGGCGGAAATGGACATGGAAGTGGAGGTAGAGGTGGAGGAAAAGGAGGAGAAAGAGGAGGAGGAGGAAAAGGAGGAAAATAATTCTGACAAAATTTAATAATCCTTATTTGGCAGGTGGGGAATTAATGAAAAAATATATATTAATATTAAATTATAATTAATAATATAATAAATTAATTATTATTATTAATAATATATGTTTAATAAAATATAATAATAATTATAAATCTGATTTTTAATTATTTAATAATAATTATAATATATAATAAATATAATATAATTAAAAAAATATTAAAAAAAATAATTGAACAAATTAGGATTTATAATTTGATAACAATTAAAATTTGGAAATGTATAAAGAAATGAATTTATAAATGAATAAGCATTAAAATTCGTGGATATTAAGATATGTTTTGGTTGGTTATTGATTTTTAGAAAATATGAAGATTTGATATTAATAATGGAATTTTTATATTTTTTCTAAATAATAATATTCGATATTGAATTTAATATTTACCAATTATATTTTATAAATATTAATTTTATTAAATATTTATATTAATAATAAATTTGAATTGAAAGAAAAGGAAAAGAGAAAATAGGGAAATAAAAAAAAAAGGAAAAGGAAAAAAAAATAAAAAAGAAAAAATAATAATTTTATTACTACTAATATTACGATCTAGCCTGACCCAGAGCGCGTGCGCGCAGTTTCTCGAGGCCAATTTTCCCAAAAATCTGCTACTTTTTTGGGAAAATTGGCGAATACAAACTTAGTCTGC
>Ga0126342_10004044_pt1 | contig 24715 bp, 24 predicted proteins | sample Cyp1metagenome_FD_92528 | JGI IMG/M metagenome (GOLD analysis project Ga0126342, IMG submission 92528) | Coral microbial communities from Lord Howe Island, Old Settlement Bay, Australia - Cyphastrea 1 metagenome | ecosystem: Host-associated > Invertebrates > Cnidaria > Coral ...
CTCCACTCACTCACTCCACTCACTCACTCCACTCACTCACTCCACTCACTCACTCCACTCACTCACTCCACTCCACTCCACTCCACTCCGCTCCGCTCCGCTCCGCTCCACTCCACTCCACTCCACTCCACTCACTCACTCACTCATACACACCACACTCACATCACTCACATCACTCACATCACTCACATCACTTACATCACTCACTCACATTCTCATTCATGTGCATGCACATACATACACACACGCACACACAAACTCACCCAGCAGCACCCCTCCATCACTCTTATACTTCCTCTTCCCTTCTTTCTGTGCTCAGTGTAAGTCTAGAAAAGTTGGTAACATGTGGGGTTATCCGGTTCTATCTATAATTGTTCTTGTAGATTAGGCAGGTATGTTCAAAATATTCCAAAATCACCATCGCGTATCATCACGTATCATCGCGTATCATGTAAAGACTTGTAACGTGATTATTTCTCGCAGTTTCCGTTGCGACCTTGCGCCGTAACGGAGGTCAAGTCCCTAGCTGGAAGGGGCCGCGGCCGTGGTCGTGGACGTGGGACCAAGAAGAAGTGAGTGCTCTTTAGGAACTGAATATCATCGGATATCAGATTTGGGATGCAGGGCTGGTATCAAAATGTTGCAAGTGCGTATACATCGCTTGTACTTGAGGTGATGAGGCATGATGCTTTGCATGCCTTGTCAAGTCGCAAACAGAGTGGCCATGCGTTTGAACCATGGGTAGCAGCAAGTGCAAAGCAGCTTGACGCGTTTGAATTGGGAAACGATTCCGTCTCGTGTCTTCCTCATGGGCAAGTTCCACGATTTAGCCTGTTATGTACTTTGTTTACTGCATGATCAATGCTCTTTTCAAAACGCTGAATCTTCATAACATATATCTAGTCGAAGGAAGTTTAGAAGTCAAACTTCTGACAATATGGACAGATGGAAAAGCAGAGGTGGTAAGAGTCAGCAAAGAGAAGAGCAGAAGAAAGAAGATCAGAGAAGAGAAAGAGTTAGAAGAAAGAAGATCCAGGTGCGCGAAAAGGTAGAAAAGTCGCGATTCACTGCGTTTTTCCATTGATTTATTTGTGGCTCCGGAGGGTCGAAAAGTAGGCTCGCTAAAGCGGCGGGTGCGGGATGAGAGATGAAAAGTTGCACGCTGTTGTGGCGCGAAGCACATTTCCAAGTCAAAATGTACAAAGCACACCAAGGTCGGAACGCTTTTGGAAGTTGTGATGTCGAAAAAGTGCACGCCGTTGTGGCGCGAAGCACATTTCCAAGTCAAAATGCAGAAAGCACACCATTCTCAGAGCACTTTTGAAAGTTGAGATGTCGAAAAAATGCACGCCGTTGTGGCGCGAAGCATATTTCCAAGTCAAAATGCACAAAGCAGGCACTTTTGGACGTTCAGATGTCGTTTTGGGTGGCCGGCGCAAAAGGGATTCTGCACCTTGTCAAAAGTGAGCAAAACGTGAGGGTTTTTGTAGCAGTTTCAACTACAACCACCATTACACTACACTCCACTACATTACACTACAACTACAACTACAACACTACAACACTCTAAGACACACTACAACACACTACAACACATTGCAACGCACTACAACACACTACAACACATTACAACACACTACAGCACACTACACCACACTACAACACACTACAACACACTACAGCACACTACAGCACACTAGAACACACTACAACACACTACAACACACTACAACACACTACAACACACTATAGCACATTACAACACACTACAACACACTATAGCACATTACAACACACTGCAACACACTACAACTGCAACTACAACTGCAACTACAACCGCACTACAACTACAACTACAGCTACAACTGCACTACATAGCACTAGACTGCACTACACTACACTACATTACATTACATTACACTACACTACACTCATTACACCACCACAAATGCCGCTGCAACTACACTACACTAATTACACTACACCACAGCTACAACTCCACTACAACTACAACTACAACTGCAGCTGCGCTACACCACACTGCATCCAGCAGTTGCGCGTGAGGTGACCGACCAGGTGACCACTGCAACCATTGTAACCATTCCAAAAAACACAACTCCAACCACCTGTCGGTCCATCAGTGGGTTCGCTCTGCCATCCATGCTTCGCAACAACTCACCTCTCCTATAGTGTCCTATTTTTGAAACTTCCGCCACCGCCTTGTGCGGTACTACTGGTATCTTGTAATCGCAGGGTCTGTCATCCCGCATGGCACGAGCATGGCAGTGTCCTGCAGCCGTCTTTTCTGGCTGGGCTACAGTTGCAGTTGCCTTGCAGCCTGACATGATGCTGACAGTGTTCTTGAGTTTTTCGACTGCACTCATCTTCAAACTGTTATGTTATGAAGGAACATGTCAATTGCTGAGATGGTGAGGCCAGATTGTCCATACGTTTGATTACATCGTTTATCTATGTGAAAGCATGTCCAAGTGCCAAAAAGGGTGCATGGTGGTTCTGTCAAGAGGCCAAGGCACCAAAGCAGAATGATGCGACGCGATGGACTCAACCGACTCAATGTGCCAAGGCTTGTTCCTCCCAGCAGCTTCGGCTACTTGCCTCCACAACGGCACCGCGCCCATCAACCGGAAGCTTCTGGTAGCTTGGCGCAGCATGACAAGCTGGTAACTTATCAAACATATGCCAGCTCACTCCAAACGCATAATACCAACAACACTGGAGATGGAGGTCCAGGCGCCAGTGCGACAATTCCAACACCAAGTGAAATGATGTGTTGTGGATTTGTTTATTGTAGAGCTTCGCACACCGGCGATGCCCTTCGGGTTGGAGGCGTTCGTGGTTGTCAAGCTGCGTCGCAGCACAGGTTTGAACAAGGTTAGTATTGTAGGGAAGCTGAGGGCTACCCAGAGCAGCAGAGATAGGCCGAAAGTGTGATCAAGTCCCTGGAGAAGGGCAGAGTGCCGCGGGTAGCGCGAAAGAGGAGGGCAGATAGCAAACATGCGCGCACATTGCCAGTGTTGAGCAGAAGGATGTTTATGGATAGAGTCACACGCAGAGAAAGCTGTAAAAGACACATGGCAGTGAGGCGAAGGGTTCGGCGCGGCAAGGGGGGCTACTCCGCCATGGCAAAAGACACGTGCGTGTAATTGCATCATAATTGATGTTTTGTGCAGCTTGGGCAATCTTGGGGCCATGTTGGGGTTTGTTGGGGCCATCCGGCGCCATGTTGGAGGCATGCTCTGGCCTTGTTGGCGTGCCCAAGCCGGAAGCCGATATTCAAGCAGCTGACTGAACGCTGAGCGGCGCTGTTGTCCCGACTGCGCAGCCAAGCTGCGAGGGGATTGGCAATGCGCACGGCAGAGTTCACTGCCTGGCAAGAAAACCGTGCGTATTCACAAGATGGCACGCAAACATGCCGCAATTGCATGTCCTCTTGGTTTGTCGTGCTGCGCGGCGCGCAAACCAACGCTGACACCACTGAGGGAACGCAACATGCGCCAGCGCCACCAAGCGGTGTTTAGAAGAAGTTTGGCGAGAAATTCAAAACATAATCGCGCAGAAAACAACCAACGCTACTACGGCGCCCGAAGATCCACTGCAAGAGCGTGACAATCGTAGATCAACTGTGCCGGCATCGGAACGTGTTTCGCCGCAGCAGCCAAAGGCGGTACCCGTCTACGAATACACGTACCCATTTTGTGATGCAACTGGACTGAGGTGGTGGGTCAGTCATGGGTCGGCGTCCAGCAATCGCTTTCGCGTGCGGGCAGGCTCTTTTACCACGGATGCCTCACGCGCGGGGCAATGGCGGAATCATCATTGGCAGAAAGGCAAATAAAAGTAAAACATACCCCCCTTGGAATTTCCACAAAAAATGCAACAACCCGGGTTGTCGCATGTTTTTTTTGCCAAAAACAGGTGGTTTTTCCACATGGCTAACCCGGACTCCCCATGTTTTGCAAAGGCTTCCTGGGTCACGATTTTTTAAGAGAGAACATTTTGAGGGGCAATAGGCAAGCTCTTTGAATTTTTGCAATTTGCTACAACTGCTGTTGTGCGCCGGCCACGGTTTGTATCGCAGATGAGCCAAACAAGTTACAACATTGACAACACTTGACAACGCATTTCAAGTGATTTTTCAACAAGGACATTCTTTCAGGGACGCCGGACTATTGGGGCGAAACTTGCGTCCAAACCTGCCCACATTGCGCCATATTGGACCCCGGTTGGGTTCAACTTGGGCCCAGTTGGAGCCAACTGGCCCAAGTTCGGCGCAAGTGAGGCCCCCAAAGTTGGACCCAAGTGGGCTCTTGTTCGGCCCGGCTTAAGGCCAAGGACGGCCAAGTTTGATCCCAGTCGGCTTTGGCTGGGCCAAGTACGCCCGCTCGTCTCCTCTCTATCCAATTCTTTGGGTGCGGGCGGTTCTCGTCGCGAAGCGATCCGAATACAGTCTATGCCTACGATGGGATTTTGTGGACTTGGTATGGGTTATTGGCTGTCCTCACACTTCCACCCGGTTTAGCAGTGGCTGACCGACCGGAACCATTGGGACGGGGCAGAAATGAACCCAGGTCAATCCTGACACAGGAGAGTCCTATCCAGTGCCAGCGCCTCAACGGGGAGGGGTGAAGCAGCAGTTCAGTCTGGCGTCACATGGAGTACTCCACTATGTGCTTCTGAACAGGCAAATTCTGACGCAGTTGCGTCATTAAAGGCATCTCTGATCCCCATGCAAGGATTTGCTTCAGCAGAGACACTTGCCATGTGGGGTTGATGTCCCACAAGCAGATAATGGACATACACTCGGGCATCCAAACAAAAAAATGCCATGCGGCCTCCTTCGCTTAAGAGACGGAAGTTGGTTTTGATGATTTTGAAATGAATTTCTCAATGGCTTGGGGGCAAAGCAGGCAAAACACCTGCGGGACTCCGCACACCAGCAGTCATCAGCAGCAGTTGCATCATGTTCTGCGTTCATTTGCAGGGGAGTATGGGTCGCACAGTGGGCAGCCGCAGAAGCCACCAGCTACATGGTTGGCATTCTGATTGAGGAGAGACCACCACACTTTCTCCTGGAAGCTCTGTTGAGAATCCACAAGAATCTTACGCCCGCTCTGTGAGGTTCTACGTTGAGATTGTTTTTCTTTTTCGATGACAAAATCCTTGTGGTCTCTGTTCATCGCAGAATGGAATTACAAGTTGATAGGCTTCCAGTCTTTGATCAAGAAAATCCTTAGCTAGCCGCCACTGGTCTTTATTTGTACGGCTGTTCTGCTATGTGGTGAGGAGATGTTGGGATTCAACGTCACCTACTCCTTTGGTCCAGGCACAGCTGACGGATACTATGCCATTGCAGGTTGCTCTACTCCCAACAATGCAGCAGACCGTGGCTGTATCGAAGGTCAGGCCACTTGGACGCACAGGGCTTGAGGCGGCCCTCGCTGCATTGACGTGTTCTTGAGCTTGGGAGGCTCAACATGGCCAAGTACATTTTCAATCATTTTCATACATGATCACCGTTGGCTCAAGGTTTGGACGTTCACAGGTTCAGACTGCTGACTCCCAGGTCTCATACCAGCACGTCCACACCGAAGCCTGGCTTTCAGGCTATGAATCTACTTGGAACGCTGTGCAGAAGCTCCAGAATGCCCCAAAAGCGCTCACAAGCATGGGATACTCTGGCTTCGTCTCGTCATACTTCACCAAGAGGGAGCTTGACACAGCTTACGCTACCGAAGGCCTCGCCTTGGACTTTTGGACGGCCTTTGATTCTACCTGGAACCAACCATGGTAGCTTGGCAAAGCCTGGGAGGATCAAGGGCAATGATAGTGAAGGCATGTCAGACTTCGTTTTTGATCATGAAGGGTTCGTCATTTCATCAAACGTGTCTGTGTACATGTAATATATACATATACATATATATATATACGTATATATATACATATATATATATATATGTGTATGTGTATGTATATATACATATATATGTGTGTATGTGTATACATATATATATATATACATTGTTTTACACATATATTTTTTTTTTGATTTACACACATATATATATTAGGACGTGCTTCAATCACGTTTTGAGAGGGTCTCTTTAGTATTTAGGTTTTCGTTATTTGTGTATATATCTATTACGCTGAACATCCCAAATTATTACCTTAAAAGTTCTAAATTAAATTATTACGTTAAATATTTCCAAAAAATGTGATCAAACATACAAATTATTAAAATAATTTTCGTCAAACAATTGCCAACATGAAAAATTATTACATTAAATTTCTCCCAAAAAATATCCAAATTTCCCGGCAAGAGACCCCAAACAGTGCGTAGGTAGGATTCGAAAGGGAAAGGTGGAAAGGACCTAAAAGCATCAGTGGCTGCAAGCTAGCAGGACAAGAGCAACCCTATTAGTGAAAGCATGGTGTTCAGTCAAGGTGGTCTCTCGAAGAAGAGGTATCAGGCAAGATTCTGCAAGTTCCCTTTGCGAAGATCTCTGTAGAAGCTGCTGTGCGAGATCCCTGTGTAAGGCTATCTGTACAATTTGTCTATAGGAGATCTCCACAGAAGATCTTTGTAAGGGATCTCGAAGTGAGATCTCTGCTCAAGCTATCTATAAAGGATCTCCGACCAAGACCTCTGTGCTCTCTGCGCCAGGTCGCTGTACAAGATCTCTATAAGAGCTCTCCTGGAAAGATCTCTGTACAAGCTCTCTATCATGAGAGCTCCGTTGGCAAGATCTCCGTAAGAGACCTCTTGGCAAGATCTCTGCACAGGTCTCTATAAAAGGTCCCTTGGCAAGACCTCTGGACAAGATCTCTACAAGAGATCTCTTGCCAAGATCTCTGTATGAGATCTCTGTACAGGCTCTCTATAAAAGCTCTCTTGGCAAGATTTATGTAAGAAACCTCCTGGCAAGATCTCTGCAACAGATCTCTACGCAATGTCTCTGTACAAGATCTCCATGAGGAGTGTCTTGGCAAGATCTCTGTACAAGGTCTCTATCAGAGGTCTCTTGGCAAGACTCTTGAAGGGATCTCTGCACAAGCTCTCTATAAGGGCTCTTTTGGCAAGATTTTTGTAAGAGACCTCTTGTTGAGATCTCTGTACAAGATCTCTATAAGAGCTCTCTGTACAAGATCTCTGGGCAAGCTCTGTATAAGAGACCTCCTTGTCAAGATCTCTGCGCAAGATCTCTTTGACCATCCACATGAGCACCGCACCGCAACGAGAGCGATGTGACAGGCCCAAAGTGACGAGAGGGTTGCGCGAGCCATCTCAAAATGAGCACCGCGCCACAGCGAGAGCCATCTGACGGGCCCAAATTGCCGAGAGGGTTGCACGAGCAATGTCAAAATTCGCACTGTGTCTCAGCGAGAGCGATCTGACAGGCCCAAAGTGACCAGAGGGTTCCACGGGCGATCTCACAAGAGCCATTTGGTATGGAAATTCACAGGGGCAATGCCGGACGCGTCGCCCGCAGCCATTGTTTTGCGCGAGCCTGCTCAGTCGAAATGCACATGGACATTTCACAAGAGCCACTTTGCGCAGAAATTCACAGGGAAAATGTTAGACTCGTCGGCTGGACGCCGGTTTTGCGCGAGCCTGCACAGTCAAAATGCACATTGACATTTCACAACAGCAATTTTGCGTGGAAATTCACAGGGAAATTGCCAAACGCGACGGATACCACCTCGATTGAACACCGGGCCTTAACACCTACCATAACAACCCCTCAATGTGGCCACGCTGTTTGGGGAACAATCTTGTCATGCGCTGGTCATGTAAAATGTCGTGCGTGCAAATACTGCGACAGTCTCTGCGAGAACCCAGTTCAAATGAACTTGACGCCTGCAAGCGAGAAGGAGCAACAGCAGCCCAACAGAGTGTCATTCGATAAGCATCGAAGACTCCGCGGGAGACTACTTCTACAGAACCGTCTCTTGGAGAAGATGCCAAGTTCAAGGCCCGTCCTAGTATCTTTGAAAGTGAACACACCATCGTAAAAAGCTCCTATGATCGTTCCAAGTCATCGCAAAAAGGTTTCGGAGAGCACCTGGTAAGGATGATCTGCAATACATCTTTCAGAGGGCTCTGGCAGGATCTCCGTAACAGATCTCGATGCAAAAGCTAGTATGGCAAGATCTCCGTAACAGATCTCGATGCAAAATCGGTATCACAGGTGGCCGGGCAAGATCTCCGTGCCAGGTCTATGCAAGTTCCCTTTGTGAAGGTCTCTGTAAAAGATCGTGCGCGAACTCTCCTTGACAGCTTCTGTGCAAAAGCTGCTGTACAAGATCCCTGTAAGGCTAGCTGAAATGCCGGCCGCGTCGCCCGCAGCCATTGTTTTGTGCGAGCCCGCGGTCGAAATGCAGATGGACATTTCACAAGAGCCATTTTGCGCGGAAATTTACAGGGGGAATGCCGGGCGCGTCGCCCGCGGCCATCGTTTTGTGCGAGCCTGCGCAGTCGAAATGCACATGGACATTTCACAAGAGCCACTTTGCGCGGAAATTCACAGGGAAAATGTTAGACTCGTCGGCTGGACGCCGGTTTTGCGCGAGCCTGCACAGTCAAAATGCACATGGACATTTCACAACAGCCATTTTTCGTGGAAATTCACAGGGAAATTGCCAAACGCGACGGATACCACCTCGATTGAACACCGGGCCTTAACACCTACCATAACAACCCCTCAGTGTGGTCACGCTGTTTGGGGAAAAAAGACAGTATTACAAATTGGTCCAAACAAAGGTCGAACAAAGACAAATTATTGCGTTATGTTTTTTCCAAAAAATAGTTTGGAAAACAAGTCACGGTAATTTGTTAAAAGAAAATAATTGCAAAATATTTGTACAAAATGGTCGTAAAATTGGACCTTTTGGGATTCTCAAAACTGCCACAATTTTATATATTTCAAATTCCAAACTTTTACGTTAACCCTCCCTGGTTAACGTAATGGTTTTAGTCTTCAACGGAAATCATTATAGTATGCAGCTGACGTTAACAAATTATTACGATAACCCAGGGGGTTAACGCGTAATAATTTTGAGAACATGTTAGAGTCTGGAACCTGTTTTGGAGACATTTTGAATCATGTTTTGATATCATGTAAATCTTTTTTTCGGTATTCCCAGACCCACCCAAACAATATATAAAATAATCACTTACCCCCATTAAAGTAATAATAGCATACAACGACGTAACAATTTACACCCGTTTAACGTAATAACAACGTAATGATTTAGAGTCCGGGTCTTTGTGGGAGCGCGCTTTTTTGGTGCTTTTTTGGTAAGTTTTATGTATTGAATAATGTAGAAGATGAGTCACTTCAAACATCTGTTTATGTTTGTCTTACTTTTGACGCGTACCAGAGAGAGTTATAAGGATATATATATATTTATTTAATTAACTTTATTTATGTACAGGTATGTATTGTGTAAGAAGTTTTGGCTTCAAGTCTTGGGTGTATACGGTACATATCCAAATTTGTACATCAGGCAAAAATAAATTATAGGACCGGATAACCCCACATGTTAACAACTTCTCCAGACTTAGACTGAGCACAGAAAAGCAACAAGGGAAGAGGAAGTATGAGAGTGACGGAGGGGTGATGGTGGGTGAGTTTGTGTGTATGTATGTATGTATGTATGTATGTATATATGTATGTATGTATATATGTATGTATATATATGTATGTATGTATGTATGTATGTATGTATGTATGTATATATGTATGTATGTATATATGTATGTATATATATGTATGTATGTATGTATGTATGGATGGATGGATGGATGGATGGATGGATGGATGTATGTATGTATGTATGTGCATGTACAGGCGTGTCACTTTGGTAGTGTGTTAACGATATGTGTACCGGGTGTATGTGATGTTTTACGTATTTGTATGTGTGTGTGTGAGGTGATATTATTTCGTGTGATGTGAGGTTGGGTGGTAGTAATGCAAATGTATGCAAACGTAAATATATCGATCTTGTTGCATGTGACGTAAAGTTTTGACGCGTCAAGTGATGTTTTGGTATGTGATGTTGTGATGATGTACATGTGCTGTGTTCATGTTGTGCGCGTCTGTGTACATATATGGCTGTGTGTGTGTGTACGTGAGTGCGTGGTTGCGCGTGTGTATGGTCATATGGTGATTTGGTGATATGTTTACGGCACATATATATCCGATGATGTATGTTTCAGTTCATATGTATATATAATCCTCCGTCGCTTTGCGGACTTTTTGCTTCTAGGCATATTGGTTGTCCAAGTGCCACAGACCAGCATCATGACCTGATCAGACACAATGAATAGACAAGCCATGATAAGCTCACAAGCAATCAATCTGAATGAGCTGAGTTGATACATCACCGGCAGAGCGGCGGAGACCAAGGGACGCCAGAGGGACACCGGGGCGTACATCCGACCCCTTGGCAGTGCACATTGTCCCACGCCTGCCACGCAAAAGCCAACGGGGTGTACATCCGACCCCTTGGCAGTGCACATTGTCCCACGCCTGCCACGCAAAAGCCACCGGCAGACTCGCGACCGGTTGTCTGACTCGCGACCTGGTTGGCTGACTCGCGACCTGGTTGGCTGACTCGTGACCTGGTTGGCTGGCTCGCGACCGGGTGTCTGACTCGCGACCTGGTTGTCTGACGCGCGGGTTGTCTGACGCGCGGCCTAGTTGTCTGACTCGTGACCTGGTTGTCCGACTCGCGGCCTGGTTGTCTGACTCGCGCCACCCTGGTTGGCTGACTTGCGCCTTCCGGTTGGCTGACTCGCGCCTTCCGGTTGGCTGACTCGAGCCTTCCTGTTGGCTGACTCAAGCCTCCCTGTTGGCTGACACGGTCTTCGCATGTCTTCGCCCTATTTTCTGGCCTCGTTCGGGCCTTGTTTTGGCCTCGTTTTTGGCCCCGTTCGGAACCCGTTGCAGAAATATTGAGTTGAGATGTAAATCGGGACCCCGTAGCCATAGATTTGTTTCCAAAACATACCAAAACATACATGAATCATGCATTCACATTGTGTTTTGAACGAAAAGATGACATTTCTTAGATGTACTTGTTATATTTTGAACATTAGGATTAGATGCGTTTTGCAACAAAAAAGATAGTTTACCCAAACACACATGAATCATGCGTTTACATGGTGTTTTGATATTGAAACATTTGAAACACGTCATTTTGTTAATAATTGTCCATAGATTGAATCCACTGGGGTGACTTGCGTTCTCATGGTGTTTTGCACATTTGGGATGATATTTTGTTGTACTTTTTTTCATTTTCGTGCTGCGTTTACAATGGGCGAAAAAGTTGGGGTGACTTTTCCTAGCAGTTGGGGGGCGTAGTTCCATGCGGGAATGACAGTTGACTGCAACGTTGGGGGACCTTCGCTGGCATTGAGTAACAGCAGCATGGATGATTCTCCGTTCGCCCCTCTTGAACTTGATGCGGTCTTGACGGTGCTGAAGAACAAAAAGGCACCTGGTCCAGACACTTGTAGGTCAGAACTAGTCAAATGGCTTTCTGGAATAAACAGACTGTATTTGTTGGAACTTTGAATCATATTCATATCAACGGCATTTACCCTGAATGTTTCACATTGGCCAACATTGCTGCTCTGTATAAGAAAGGGGATGCCACTCAAATGAAAAATTACAGGCCCATAGCCCTACTTCAGGTGTTCTACAAGATCCTTGCTAGATTAGTCCGTAGTCGATTCCAGTGCACATATGACTCCTGGATTTAAAATTCTCAATTTGGTTTTAGACCCGAGAAATCAACATCACGATCCATTTTTGTAGCAAGACGGCTCTCGGACACAGCCGAACGACGACAGTTGAATATGACGTTGGTACTTTTAGATTGGGAGAAAGCTTTTGATAAAATTAATCAATCTAAACTGCTACAAGTTTTGAGGCGCCTTAAGACACCCCCAACATGTTACGACTAGTAACTCGCATGTACGAAACCCCAAATTTAGAAATAACAACTTACGGTCCTCCAGGTACAGAAGACAAGAGTCAGGCATCCGCCAAGGATACCCCCTATCACCATTCCTATTTATACTTCTTATAGGGGCCCTCTTTCAAGATCTCAAATCCAAACTCAACACACCAAAGCAACTGGAACCCATTAAAGGCATACGGTATGCAGAAGTCCTCTATGCAGATGATACTTTGATTTTTGGGACACATATCCAATCAGTCAGTAAATTGTTGCACGCAATACAGCGGGAATCCTCATACGACAATCTCAGTTTAATTTATGACAAATGCATTAACCTGTCATTCCACCAGAACAATCTAGCGTCAAATATCTGGATGGAACGCTCGTCCCCCGAAAACATGAAGCAATATATTTGGGAACACTGCTTTCAGATAGTGCAAAGAACCAACGGGGAGTGCTTAACAGATTGGCAGCGGCAATGGCAACATGTAATAGGTTGAAGGGTTTTGGGGCAAAGATCGTACCACCATCAAGTGGAAAATCCGTGTTCTTGATTCAATCTTGAACAGCAAAGTATTATATGGACTCGAATGTATAGAACTCACAACCTCAGATAAGGATAGAACTAATGCTTTTCAAATGAAGGGATTGCGGCGAATTCTCAAGATTCCGCACACATTCATTGACCGTTCATACACGAATCAGAAAGTCTTTGAAACTCTCAAAAACTATTTTGACTCTGAAGTTGAACTCTTCTCCAGTACATGGTTAAAGCGTAAGTTGAAACTTTTTGGCCACATTTTCAGAACAAACCCAGACGATCCGTTGCCACAAGTGCTGGTTGAATACAATTCTTACACGCCCCGCATAGAACATCGAAGACCCGGAAAACCTCGAACTTCCTGTCTGCTACAATCCTTCAAAGATGCTTTTGGGATGCTAGGACGCAATCAAGAATACGACTACAACAACCGAGAGCACCAAAGCTTTGTAATCACAAATGCGCTCAATAGGCAGGGCATCTTTGCCCAATGATCTATGTGCCAAAACTAGCATCGTACGTGCCCAGCAATCGAAGATCTCACTGAATTTTTGTCACGGATTTTCGTCACTGAATTTTCATCATCGAATTTCGTCACCGAATGCACATCCTGACGCAGGTCAGGGTGAATGTTATAGGTTGATTGGCTTGTTTGTTCCTTAAACAGTTCACTAGCTAAAATATAATTTGTTCACCTTCACTTTTTTGATCTTTTATTTGCTGAGACAATGGTTCCTGGTTCTGCTGCGCTAAATATATATTTTCTTTCCGTTCCCCTCAACTTCATACAGGATGACTACGCGAAGGCGGGCGCTGGCTATGTGAAAGGCGTTGAGAATTTCAAAGATGTTTCACACATTCTTAATTCATATCTCCTCAGCCGATTACCTCTCTACTTTTGTTCATTTTTTTGCAATTTCAAGGGCGGCAGTCTGCACGGTTTAAAGAAAGTATGATCATGGATGGAACAGGCAGAGCCCCGCTACCATGAAAAGTTTGAGGTTGCTGTTGTATCAGCCTGTTGATCTGCTGACGCTGTGAACTGTTGTAGCAAACCTTTGTTGCACACGCTGTATTGTTACACTGCCAATCTGTTGTCTTAACAGTTGGCTCAAGGCCTATATGTTGATCCAATGCCGAGACATGTAGGGCAACTATGTTGGTCACAGGAGCGCAGCGTTGATTCTTAACAATACATACATACATGCAATACAAATACAATACAATACAATACAAATACAAATACAATACCAATACCAATACAATACAATGCAATACAATACAATACAAATACAAATACAGATACAAATACAAATACAAAACAATACAATACCATACAATACAATACAAATCAAATACAATACAATACAATACAATATATACATGCATACATACATGTATGTTTTCAGATTTACACACATATACACAAATATACACACAATTAAAAAAGTATCTGTATATATGAAACATTCACACGTATTTAAATATATATATATACACACACACTTACATGTACATATACATATACATTCACATACACATATGCATATACACATACATATACATATGCATACATGTTAAACAGATAGAGTGGTAGACGGTCAGACAGACGGACGAAGGGACAGACTGACAGACAGACCGACCGACCGACCAACAGACAGACACACAGACACACACATGGATAGATAGACAGAAAAACAGACAGACAGACAGACAGACAGGCAGACAGACAGACAGACAGAGAGAGAGAGAGAGGGAGAAAAACAAAAATAGAGACAGAGAACAAGAGAGAGAGAGAGAGAGAAAAACGTGATTGAACTTATGATTGGACCATTAGTTTATCGTTTTGGACTATTTTGTCTGCCAGATTTTTGATTTTGCAGCCAAGGAAGTACTTCGACAACCCTTCAGTTGTGAACAGGTCTGAAACGTTGCCTTGTAGTCAGTCGAATTTCTACGAAGATAACATCATGCGATCGTACCTGACGTGGTCCGGAGACACTGCAGGAGTGATCACTCAACCTGATGGCTCGCTGATAGGAAATTGTCAAGATGGTTACTTCTGGCAGGCTCCAGCATGCCGAGGAAACATTGCAAATTGCATTGTTTATTTCACAGGCGGGAAAGGCTACAGTTTGACCGAAACCATGCAGAAGGCCGCGAAGTGGAACATGCCTTTGGCCATCGGAATCGGTGCAACATGGTCAGACTTTGTCAGCCTGCCTTCCAAACACAAGTCTCTGTTCTATTGGTGGGTCCCTGACCCCACTTTCTTGGCGATGGATCCTGTAAAAAGCAGCTTCCCCGACTACAACAAGCAAGCGTGGGCAAATGGAGACCAGTCGACAGCATCGAGTTCGCTGCCAGTTCACAAAATTGTGAGCAGGGACTTGTCTTCCTTATCCCCTCGTCTTGAGCTGTTGGTAGACAATTTCAACATCGACATGGGCTCATTGAACAAGATTTTGATGGAGCAGATTTCCAGTGGAGATGACTGGAAGTCGGTGGCTTGCGAATGGTTGCAGAACAATGAAGAAACATGGCGGCTCGGCGGTGGCGTAAGGGCCTTAGGTCACTTTTCATTTTTTTTTGCTTGAGCAAGCTGCTCAAAGTTGTGGTTGGGAGGGGATCAGCCCCTTAAATATTCGTTGGATGTCTAGGGATATCTTGTGGACCTCAACATTGGTCGGCCTGTTCGGCAGCCTGTCCCCAGGCAAGAGTGGTTGCCAGATGAGTCGACCTGCTTCCCAACACTCGGCCTGTACAACAAAATCACTGATGAGTTCGTGCCAGACCGCAGTAACAAAGATGGCCTGGTGTGCCTTAGTCCAACACAGTGAGATTTTCAGACGTTACTGTAAACTAGATGGAACGTGTGCCTCTTGTTCCCTGATCATGTGGATTGTGTTGGCCTTGCGTATCTAATGCAGAATGGCTCTTCGGAGCTGCCAGTGCGTAGTTTTGTTTGACTTGTGTCGTGTTCGCCGGCAATAGGCAGTTTAGACAGAACTAGCTGCTCGTGATTGAGGCATTTGGAGGAGTTCATACATAACCGGAAGTTGCCGGAAGCCTGACTAAGGTGAATCAGGTCTCAGGGAACATAGGGAATTGGCCAATTGGAACTAATGGATCTCAGCACGTGCGTATCATTTCTGGGTCAGCCGTAGGTGCCGAGCCTGCCCCAGCGGAACTTACTCGGTTCAGATCTCGGATGATGATGGAGTGACGTACATCTGCCAGGCTTGCGCTCCAGGCACTGGCGCCCAAGGGTGTTTGGGGATGCCTGACGACACGATGTTTGAAGTGTTGAGACTGGCCAATGAAGAAAGTGAAGCATGAGAGAAATTGCAAGATGGCCCAGATAGAAGCTGTTGGCATCTGAACTTGAGTTTTCAGCCAGCTGGGTTCATACTGTAGATCTGTTGCTCATGTGTTTTGTCATGCCCATCGCTGAATGCATTGACAGGCACGAGCCAGTCTAGTGGAGCGGCATTGGCCTGTGAACCATGTGCGAAGGGCCTATTCCAAGATCAGCCCGGACAGCTACGCTGTAAACGATGTGAAGTTGGTACGTACCAGGATGAAGAGGGCAGCCCCACTTGCAAACAGTATCTTGGCTAATTCAACACACGGTGGCCGATGTAGAAGCTTTGTTAAACCATGTTAAACCATGTTAGAGCGGTTTGGATACAAGTCTGAGAGAATGGCGGGTGGCAACCCCCACCAAGAGAATGCGGTCAGCCATGCAAGCGGCTCGTCACTTTCGTCGTCTTCCTCCTGGAAGCCTACTTCATATCTAGATTCAGAGAAGACCGCTCTTAAGATCGCTATATAATGTTTTTCGGAGGGGTGTGTGTGTGTGTGTGTCTGCCTGCCTGCCTGCCTGTCTGTCTGTCCGTCCGTCCGTCCGTCTGTCGTTCTGTGCTTGTGTTTGAATTGGTATGTGTGTTTGTAGTTGCGTTGGTTTGTGTCTGTGTGTGTGTGCGTCCGTTCCATGTGTGCGTGGGGCGGGGAGGGTCCCATGTGCTTGTCTGCATTCTGCTAACAAAGACTTCTTGAGGGTCTTCAGGGCCATCACCCTCATTCGTTTGACCCACTGGCTATACATTGCGCTTGCCTTCACGGGTACAAGCTGCGCGCATTTTGCCATTTGGATGTCTCATACCTCAGCAGTGTGTCCCCTCTTGGTTTTATGATCGCTTATCATCTATTATCTTGCACCGCTGTGTTGAGGTGTCCATTAAACAGTCGAACTTTGGCCTTGGGCTCCGTGGAATTCGGCGATTGCGGCTGCGAGGAGAATTACATCGATGTCGGAGGCGAAGGCAAAGCCGACCTGGAAGTATAGGCCAAAAAAGATTTGCCGAAATGTGCGGGGCAGTATTTGCATCCTGCAATTGTCACTCCTGCGTTTGCCCAGGCAATCTGACTTGCGCGGCCTGTCAGGCAGGCCTTCTTTGTCCATTGATGGGGACTGAGGAGAGCCTCTTGCCCGGCAATTTCAGTAAGCCGCGAAGCTTATTTTTCTGTGCATTTATATGTATCTTGAACGTATCGCTTTCGCATACTTTTTGTGCCGTGCCTTCGGTTTCCGAATCATAGAGCAACGCATCCATTCAGTTGAAATAGCAGCTTTTCACCCCTAGAACACTTTGTCTTCGCGCAGAAAGCATTACATGAACATACACCAACAGCCATCAATGACATCAGTGCTTCAGCTGAGGCTTGAAAAAAGGATCTCATCCTTTGGGTGAAGGCTACACCCCGAAAGTTCTGGAAGGCTACTACTCTAAAAAGGATTCGCCGCTGCAGGCAACGGGTTGATTTTGGGATGGATCGCCCCCCTTGAACTTAGTGTTTGATAGTGCTTCTACATGGGGTTGCTGAGTTGCTTTCCAGAACACTGACGCTAGAAAGCTTTATCATACACGTGTGCTTACAGAGGCTCATTGGTATTTGTGTGTGCACTGAATCTTCTGCAGGGCTTTGAAAGAGAACCCCAGGTCATAAAGTGATCATTGTATCTCAGGTAACATGGCTTTTCCATGCTTTTCCCGCATTGTTTCTATTTGATGTTTCCCGGTCTTGACTCATAAGATGGTGTCATGGCTCACTTGTCACGAAAGCTAGCGATAGCTTCAGCAAGGGAGGGGCAGCGCTGAGTCCAACACAGTGATTTTTCACGTGAAACCCGCCCCTCCCCCCAAAGCTCCCGTGGCATTTTGGAGCGGTCTTGGAAGCAGATGGTCGCAGGCTCAAATCCTGCCAGGTGCATGCTAGTCTCTAGGCAATCTGTCCTAACCATATCAAAGCCCCATCATGTTTCCAAGTCATATGAACCTTAGCTTTCGTGCGCCCGCTCTGGGCCTTAAGTCGTTGACTACCTGACTCGAGGGACGTTGGGGTTGTCGGCCGACAAACCGTTTCCAGAGCGTGGTGCTTGCGTGGAAACAGCAATGCTGCATACCCCGACCAGATCCTATCTGGAATTCATCAGTTTCATTTGAGCCAAGGCTGCTAGTCTGACAGTTAGAGTATTCGGCGAAGCAGTGCCACAATATTTTGGAGACCGCAAACAATGCAAGCATCCGCCGGGGTTCTCTTGAGGCTGACGCATGTGTGTGATTTTGCAGGCGTATTTTTAAGGGTGCTTTTTCAAGGTGCACTTGAGAGACCCCTGCTTGGAATTTTCTAGAAAACCAAGGTTTTGTAGATGGCCAAGTTGTAAGGGACCCCTGTTTGAGATTTTGTAAGAACCCTCAAAACCACATAAGTTCACATAAGTTCAAAATACTTCAAAGCCGTTCAAACACCTTTCAAGCGAAGGAATGTTGACCAAACATGTTCTGCAAACATGCCGCGCGCTTCCTGCACAACAGTTTTTTGTGGGTGATTTACACCAATCGGTGTTGTTAGTTTGTTGGACTGAACGAAATAATTGAAAATCGGTGCATGCCATGCCATCAGCCGGGATTTCATAGATGGCCTTCATAATTGTTTACCCTACTTTTTGCCTGCAGCCTTTTTGACCGCCGCTGCCACCCCATTGCATTTTTTTTGATATTGTTCGTGGTGTTTTTAGCGCTCGCGCCCCACTACAAATTCACGAATCCAAAGTGTACTAGACCTAACCTATCAATACCATCCAGTGGTATTCAAGACCGTGAAAAACTAACCAAAAAGACAATACTGTAAACGCAAATAAATATCATTCGAATCAACCCGAAGTATGTCTTAAATGATGATCTTCATCGTTTAGGGTTTTGGCTTTTTTTGGTTGTTAACCAGATTTCTTTTGAAAGGGGTCCTCAAGATAAAAGCTGTCCTGGCCAAGAATGTTTCCTATGCGCGCGGGCGCAAAAAAGGCTTCATTTTGGGCGCCTTTTTTTGCGTGCACATAGTAAACATTGGAGTTTAGAACCGTTTTTGCCTTGAGGACTCCTTTGAAAGGAAATCTTTTGGTCTTGAATGGCTTTGAGTATCAATGAATGGTATTGATAGGATTGTGTGCTTTGGTGGGGGATGGGGGCCCGACAAGATTTTACAAAATATGGGCCATGGATGAAGAATAGCCATGCCCCTACAAAATCCCAAACATAGGTCATTAGGTTAAAAAAAAGTGGTGAGGGGGCTACCCCCAACCCTTTCCCAATAGTAGGTTAGAAGGGCAGTAGGGAAGCTTAGACGTCTATACTTCCGTGTTACGGATCTCTGGAAGTCAGCAAATGGATGTCACAGCAAATGATGCGATGTCAAAGCAAATGGATGTCACAGCAAATGGCTGTCAAAGAAATGGGATGTCAAAGCAGTGGGATGTCAAAGCAAATGGATGTCACAGCAAATGGATGCCAAAGCAATGGGATGTCACAGCAAATGGCTGTCAAAGCAATGGGATGTCAAAGCAAATGGATGTCACAGCAAATGGCTGTCAAAGCAGTGTGACGTCAAAGCAATGGGTTGTCAAAGCAATGGGATGTCAAAGCAAATGGATGCCAAAGCAGTGGGATGTCAAAGCAAATGGATGTCAAAGCAATGGGCTGCCACAGCAAATGGATGTCACAGCAAATGGATGTAACAGCAGTGGGATGTCAAAGCAATGGGATGTCAAAGCAATGGGATGTCAAAGCAAATGGATGTCAAAGCAATGGGATGTCAAAGCAAATGGATGTCAAAGCAATGGGATGTCAAAGCAAATGGATGTCACAGCAAATGGCTGTCACAGCAAATGGATGTCACAGCGGTGGGATGTCCGTTTCCCACGAAAGCTTCGTTTTCACATCTTCCACTTTCACTTTTTGAGGGAAGTCTCCCACGAAAGCTTCGGTTTCACATCTTCCACTTTCACTTTCTGAGGGAAGTTTCGCACGAAAGCTTCGCTTTCACATCTTCCACTTTCACTTTTTGAGGGAAGTCTCGCACGAAAGCTTCGGTTTCACATCTTCCGCTTTCACTTTCTGGGGGAAATTTCGCACGAAAGCTTCTTTTCACATCTTCCACTTTCACTTTTTGAGGGAAGTTTCGCACTAAACCTTCGTTTTGGCATCTTCCGCTTTGAGTACTACGACAGCTTCGTTTTCACATCTTCCACTTTCACTTTTTGAGGGAAGTCTCGCACGAAAGCTTCGGTTTCACATCTTCCACTTTCACTTTTTGAGGGAAGTCTCTCACGAAAGCTTCGGTTTCACATCTTCCACTTTCACTTTTTGAGGGAAGTCTCGCACTGAGGCGTAGAATGGAGAAGCTGAGACGAGCTGAAAAGAGAAGACTTGAGATGAGCTGAGAAGAGATGAGAAAAGCTCGGGTGACATGACAAAAGATGAGAACAGCAGATGAACTTTTCTTGTCCGCACGGAAAAAAATGCTGCAGTGTCTTGCTGGAATGGGAAAGAGATTGACTGGCAAGCGCAAGAAAAATAATATGAAAGATAAGCTGTTTTGACATGAGATGAAGAAGCACGGGGTGAGCATGCAAAGTGCTAAGGCAGATGAAAAGATGGCAAGTGGATTTCGAAGAAGATGAGGTGACATGAAATAAGCTGAGATGAGATTGGCTCAGGTAGGGCGAGATGAGATGAGCTGAGATGACATGATGTCAGATGGAACAGAAAAGGTGAAGAACAAGACTAAAGAAGCTGTGACAAGACAAGAGGACAAATGGCATGAGAAGACAAGGTTCACACACAGATGAAGTGAGATGAGATGAAATGAAATCGACTGAGATGAAGTGACAAGAGACGCGATGACATGCAATGAGACCAGTTGAAACGAGAATGTGATAAGTCGAGAGGCTGTTTCTGCGAAGCACAGAAGGTTTCGCCGCCCCCTATAGGCACAGCCTTTGTTCCGCTCTATAGGCTATAAGTGTTTCAACTGTGAAACTTCCGCCCCAGGCTTGCCGAGGAACTACTTATAAGTAGTTATGTATGTAATGTAGTGTAGTGTAGCGTAGTGTAGTGTAATGGCATGGCATGGCATGGCATGGTATGGTATGGTATGATTATTCTATGTGCTGCTTTCTTGGTGCGTATGTGGGACCCAGTATATCACAGTATTTTTACCCAGTATATCACAATATTTTTAGTGCAACAACTTGCGCTCAGTATGCATCATAGTACATGATGGATTATGGCAGTATATAGTGGAGGCCGCGTTGCTTGCTCAGGGCAAGCTTGTCACAGGTCCTGGTGATGGTGCTTAGTTTCGTGGCAGCTGTTTTTACAGGTCAGGAGGGTGCAAATGGCACGGCATACAGTTCCAAAAGTGGTGCAACCTCGTAAAGCAACTCTGACCCTGCAAACCTGAAGGTTTCAAGAAGAACAGCATCCCTTGCACCTGCAAACCTGAAGGAAACGGTCCCTAGCCCCGGGAAGGGGAGGATGGCGGCGCAAATCAGCAATGCCAAAAAAAAAGTGGGGTCAGCCAACAGCGCATGACATTCCGCTGACAAACTACTCAAAAAGGTGAGATTGCAGACCCGATGAGCAGCAAGTGTGGCCATCTTGATCTTGTTTCTTCTTTACGCCGCTCCCAGATTCATTCCGCAATCCCAATGCAAAGCCAATTGCGCGCCAGTGGTGGGTCAGGTTGTAGACTTTCGGGCTGGGCATTTTTGCTTGGAAGACGGGAGCCTGCCCCAGGTGTACAAGTGTGGAAAAGTCTTCCAGTGCCCAGGAGCCGGGTCACATCTTGCTATGTGGCCAACAACCAGGGATGTCTCTCAACTATCTTCGCTTCGCCCATAGAAAATTCATGTGGTTCATGTATACTCATGTCAAATTTGACTCGAACCGCAGGAGGTTTGCCTGACACTTGTGCTGGTGGACTGACTGGCACCCCATGTGCCGAGTGTCCACAAGGCCAGCTGGTGAAGGGATATGCCAGGTGACAACATGTACAGTACAGTAACACCAACATGTAACACACAAACTATCATATCTAAAGTTGTATTCAAACTGACCTCCTCGTGTGCCACGGGAGGCCAGACGTACAGCGATGGCTGTGAGGAGTGCGAGCTTTGGAGGCAATTTGCGTGGGTCTTGGGCTCAGCCTTTGAAGATTGAAAAGACGTCCTTAAACAAAGGCCCTCTGCCTTGTCTATCAGAGTCTACCAAACAAAGTTCCAGTGTGCTGTGCTGTGCTGCGAACAATAAGCCCAATAAGGGAACGGAAAATGTATCAAGATTGGTGGAAGCAGATTCGAGGTGTTTAAGGCATGCTGCTTGTCTCCCATCTCATCCCGAGGTGATCGGTGCCTTCTTCTGTCTCTTTATCCTCACTATGTCCTATTACCTAATGACGTCGAAAGTTACCGCAAAAGCATCAGTTCTTTTCACCACCACCTGTGCTTTCGGCATGCTGGTCTCCCTGCTGCAGAGTATTGGCATCATTGGTGGCATGACGGTGGAATTTCCAATCAACATCAAGGGACTCTTCTCCTTCATGTCCATCTTTGTGCTGGATTTGGAGAGCTTTGGATTTGCTTGCTTTGCTGGAGCCAATACTGCCTTCCGCTACAGTGTCAGTGTGGTTCTATTCCCTATTGCAGTGGGATGGTTGGCTTTGAACTTCGGAGCAGCTTGGCTGGAGTGGGCTGCTGCAGCTGTGGCTTTAGGTTCTCTTCATATTTAGTCAATCCTGGGGAGCATTTTCCGGACATGCCCAGACGCAGACCATACCAGTAGTGCACGATGCGGGGATTCCCAGGAATCTGTATGTCACTCTGCGCTGGTTTCCAGGTGAGCAAGCTTGTTCCGCGACATGCTTGGGACTTGACGAAAGTGCTCAGCTGCATGGGGCAGGTCATGCAGGCGCAGGGCGTCGAAGAGAGCCAGGGCACATGACAAAAAGAAATAGAAAACATGTTAAAAAGAAAGTCATACATCTTTCCGTTCTGTTCCTGATTTGGCCCCATGCTGTCAAACGCAATTGTCATCCTATGAGTGAACCACTTGCACCAGCTTGCGAGCCTGGAACCTCGCATGCCAGGATGCATTTTGCAGTTGTGCAATTCTTCTTCCGAGAAATGTCCAAAAAAATCAAACGAGGTAGTGTGCAGGCATCTCAACAGGATCCACCAAATTGACAACAGATGTGATTTGTTTTCCTGCGGGGCCATCTCTTTGCACTGCATGGATTTGCATTGAGGTGGGCTTCTCTACAATGTCTGCCGTTGCTCTCGCGCCGTTCATGTGCTACCTGTTTGAAGGGAAATTCAGCAGGAAATATGTACCTTCTGGTAATCAAACGCGGCGATTTTCCAGTGTAAATGGTAGTTTTAGTACGAAAAGCATCAATCTAAACAGGGATTTTCCAGCAAGCCACGTTTGATTTGATTGTATACCAGATGGTATCAATACTTCATTGGAAATCCTGCATGTTTTCCTGACTGAATCCTACCGAGGCTATACTCACCCCAACAACATGCTCTCTCTCTCTTGAAGTATCCAAATGTCCTCTGTGGCTCGGACGAGCACGCTTCGATGCTGGTGGGCGGCTCGTTGTTGTTGGTCATTTGCGTATTTGGCTTCCTCGCCTTGTGCACATACGCAGCCTACAGAGTGCCAAGTTGGAGCGCCACGGAAAATCACAAGTATGTCCGCTGCTTTCGCTTCCTGGTCTTCCGGTTTCGTTTGGACAGTTGGTGGTTTGGAGTTCCTCTATTGATGAGAGGACCCCTCATCTCTTTGCCCATTGTCTTCGCGACAGACTACGCGGGCATCCAGACAGTCTGGGTGACCGTCATCCTCCTCAGCTTTTTGGCTTGCCAGGCCCTGGCGTGGCCATGGAAGGTGCCGGGGTATTGGTACGCACCACGGTGCATGATGATGTGTGATAGTGTTTGGGCATTTACAGATGTTCAAGCAAGCCGCCAACACACGCAGACACACGCGCACGCACACAATCACATTCTTACTCAGAACAGCTGATCGACTTGTGGAGTTGGAATGCATCTTAGGTGCACAAACAGCTCAATAAACCTGTCAGGAAGAAAGGAGCGCGGGCAGGATGGAAAGTTCCATCGTTGATGAATCCATTGTGTATAAAAAATGTTTTTTTTAAGTAAAACCACCATCACGCTGACGGAGCATTGGGAACTGGCGCTTCTTCCCTTTGGAGCATCAGATCGCGACAACAGTGCAGAAAAAACGCTGAAAACCTCGACGTGCCGGTTCTTGGCTTATATAGCCGGACGCAATGCAGAAAATAAATTCGGTCAAATTGAAACGGAAATAGTTTGCAGGTACGTGGAGTTGATCAGACTCCGTATCACCACGAACTGACAGTGTCTTCGTTGGGCAGTTTGTGTCAGTCGTGCGCTGCCCTCCCTGCGATAAAATGATGACCCATGAAAAAAGTTTTTCCCCACATTGACGTGTGGGGTTTTTGTTTTTAGTTCTGTATCCGCCTTCCGCCTCCTCCGCCTCCTCCGCCGCCTCCCGCCTCCCGTCCCCTCCCGTCCCCTCACTCACACTCACTCACTCACTCACTCAATCACTCACATCACTCACATCACTCACATCACTCACATCACTCACATCACTCACATCACTCACATCGCTCGCTCGCTCGCTCACTCACTCACTCGCTCACTCGCTCGCTCACTCACTCGCTCACTCACTCACTCACTCACTCACATCACTCACATCACTCACATCACTCACATCACTCACATCACTCACATCACTCACA
>Ga0126342_10004045_pt1 | contig 24713 bp, 19 predicted proteins | sample Cyp1metagenome_FD_92528 | JGI IMG/M metagenome (GOLD analysis project Ga0126342, IMG submission 92528) | Coral microbial communities from Lord Howe Island, Old Settlement Bay, Australia - Cyphastrea 1 metagenome | ecosystem: Host-associated > Invertebrates > Cnidaria > Coral ...
TAGAACTACAACCACTACTGTTACTACTACAGCTACAGCTACAGCAACAACTACAACTACTTTATACTACACTACACTAGTTACAATACACCACAATAGACTACAACTACAACTGCAACTGCAACTACAACTACACTAATTACTAATTACTGTACATTACACTACACTACACTAATTACACTACACTACGCTACACTACGCTACACTACGCTACACGAACTACAACTACAGCTACAACTACAACTACGCTACTTTACACTTCACCACACTACACCAGACTACACTACACTAGACTACACTACAGCACACAACACTACAGCACACTACACTAGACTACGCTAAAGCCCACAACACTACAGCACACTACACTACATCACATTACACTACACTCATTACACCACACCACAACTACCATTGCAACTTCACTACACTGATTGCACTACACACAACTACAACTCCACTACACTACAACAACAACTACAGCTGCACTACACCACACTACATCCAGCAGTTGTGGCTGCCACCACTGCAACCACTCCAAAAAACACAACTCCAACCACCTTTCGGTCCATCAGTGGATTCGCTCTGCCATCCATGCATCACAACAGCTCAATTACAGTGTCCTATCCTTGAAACTTCCGCCACCGCCTTGTGCGGTACTACTGGTATGCTTACTATCATTGTATAGTCAATATCCCATTACATCCCATTATATCATATTATCTCATTATACCGTATATCTATCATTATATTATTAATGTACTATAATATCCCATTCATAGCCCATTAGTATAATCTCATTCATATTCATTAGGTAGACTATGTATATAATGCCCCCTTTTTTCATGCGATTTTCAAAAAAAAACGTGTCACTTTTCAAAAAAAAACGTCCGCTCCTTGGTGAACTGTTGCACGTGCTTTGGAGCAGAGCCACCTGGCTGAAGTTTGGTAGCTGTCCAGCGGCAAAACACCCGGGGGAACGGTGTGACACTCGGTAGTTCAACGATGTTAAAATGGGATAAACCGGTAGAATTCGGTTGAAACCGGGATAAAACCGGTTGAAAATGCCATGAAAATGCCGGGTCAAATTGTTTGAAAAGAATTTATCTATGGGCATGAATTTTGAGAATTGATGAGAATTGCGTGCAACATGTGTGGATTCACAATGGACTTCCTGAGTAAAGAACCAACTGCAGTGTCGCTCACAACGTGCTGTATTCCAGCCACCGTTCGGATTTGCATGAAGGCAGGTCTGGCACAGGACCAATTGACGCCGAACATGGAGTTTCCCGCCAAATATTTTACAACAATGGATGAATACGAGCTGTAAATGCTTGATGAAAATGCCCACCTAAAATGTGTTTGATGAGTTCTGTCCCTTGTTTGATTCTATCCCCATTTTCCCATGGTCAGAGTCATATCCATTGTATCGTGACAATGTTGCGGCTCAAGTCATCGAGCACCCAAAGCTAGGATGGTCAACGTCAGAGACCTCATCACTCGGTGATTCCGAAACAAAAGGCTGACCAACAAGTACAATGTGGGGCCCCCCAGTCATGTTAGTTGGTGTATAAACCCCCATAACTATAGTTATTTGCGTACCATAAACCATAGTGAAATTGGAGTTATTTGCACCAACTTAGCTATCTTGGGGGCCTCACATTGTAGGTTTTGTTTGTTGGTTGATCTCCCTATGCCTGATCTGGTTGGTGGTATACCTACCCCTCTGAAAAATATGAGTCAAATGATTCAAATGGGATAAACATGTTCCCAATATATGGGTTCCAAACCACCAACCAGCTGATGGTTGATTCCCAAACAAAATCCCGTTTTCGTCATTTTTCGACGGGTCAAAGTCCTTGAGCCACCCATCAATCAAATGACCCGTATGCATGCCACACCAACCTGCACCGGTCTCATACATGCCGCCGCCAGCAAGCATGGGCACTATAGACAACCTCATGCCGAGTGCCCTGTGTAAGGGTTATGTAAGAGGATGTAAGAGGATATGCCCCCAAAACATGGCTTTATAGTGCTTTATATATGGTATCACCTCCAGTTTAGGATAGTTTAGGTACCTGAAATGGCCATTAAAATGGTGATCATGTATTCAATAAGTACAGTACGAGTATCAAACCATCTAGTGTGTCGGTAGCAAAGCTGAAAGAGTCAAATTCATTCAGATTCTACAAGCAAAAGGGCGATTGTTGCACGTCAATCAACTCTCAATGAGTCAATTGACGCTTTCCAAAACCGTTCAAAAACCGCCAAGGCGATCAAAATTTTATCCACTGCGAGAGTTTGGACGGACCAAAATTCGGGCTGGATGGTGTCCCTAAAAGTTGATCATAGCTGATCCATATCCGTATCTCGTTGGTGGAAAAATCGCCTACCCCTCTGAAAAATCTGAGTGAAAGTCAGTTGGGATGATTATCCCATATTATATATATATATTATGGACAAAAGGCATACTGGATCACAAGGGCCCCTCGCCCGTTGGTTCCACCGCCTCAGCGGGCAATTGGTCACTACCCGCGGGCCTTCTTCGCGCTGCTGCCGGCAAGCTCAATTGGTGCGCCCTGGCTTTGCTTGGCACTGTGCAGGCCTAATCTCGACCTCATCTTGGTCTTTGTCGTGTATGTGCAGGGCATTGATCAGCTTCACCTTCCTGGCATCGATTTTGTTCCTTGGGATTGTCACTTGTTTTTGCGCCTTTGTGGGGGATTCCGTGCAGATTGTTGAAGAGGGCTTCACAGGCCTGTCGGACTTTGACCACGGCAAGCGACACTGTGCGCAGGGCTCATCGAAGGGCACGTGCAAAGGCCCGACTGGATTGGTTCCTTTTTTCCAGAGGCTACCTTCACCTTTCGAAGCAGCGACTCCAGCACATCAAACAAGTTTTGCAGAGACATCATTCGAGAGACCAAAATTTTTTGCGTCGAATCTCGCTTGCAATGGCCTCGCAATCGACAGCCCCATGGAGATGCATCTATTGCAAACAGCTCAGAAAACATCATGCCTCTTTTTGCTCTACCTGTCAGCTTCCCTGGCAGTCGGCAATCGACAGGTCTTATGTACATGGAGTGAAGCAGCATGGAGATGGACAGAATTTCCAGCATCAAGTGTATGCCCAGCAGTGGGGCTATCAAGATGGGCGCTATCATCAGGGTGGACAGAAGTCACCTCGACGAAGCCAAAGTCCCAGAAAGAAATCTCCTCGTGGAGGCAAAGGCAAAGATCATGGAGGTTTTGGGAACCTCCCTCAGTTCCCGACTTTGCCATTTCAGCCCCATGGATTTCCGCAGGGACCGCCTTTGCCCCCACCAGCTGGTCCACCGCCTCCTTGGCTTCAGGCTGCAACCCCATGCAATGCTGTTCAGATGCCTGTCATGAATATGATGCCCATGCAGAATGCACCTCAACAGACCGCCTGTCATCCGGCTCCGACCTTTGTGCCGTTAGCGATGCCTGCTCCTACGTTGTCTCAGAACGCACAGGAGACACCACAATCGGAGCTGCTCAACTATCTGCAGAAAAGATCGGTGGATTTGCCGCCGGATGTGCAGCAACGCATACAATCCGAATCCAGAAAGCTGGGCAAAAGGGCCATCAAAGATCTACAAGCTGCTGCCAAGTCCTTAGGGGATGCAAGGACGCAGTACGAGGAAGCCATCGTGGCCCGTACGCAGCACATCAGCACATGGAAGTCTTTCCTGGCCGAAGCAGTGAAAAACTGGACGGAATATGCGAAGCAGTTCGAACAGCACGAACAAGCTCTTCAAGCCAGAATCTCCTCTGCCCGCGATCAATTTCAAGAGGCCAAGGAAGTTCTGGAGACACCGAAGACTTCAGCTGGCAATGTTGTCACCGAGATCAGCGACGACGAGGAGCTGCCTGCATTGTCGGAGGCATCGACATCAGCCATGCAGATCACCGAGAGTATGCGGACATTGTCCAATTCACTCCAGCAACTCTCCAAAGAGGCAGAGGCAATTCAAGTGGAAGGTCCATCGGCCAAGAGGCCAAGAATCGAAGAAATTCCAGGAGAAGAAGTTCCAAAGGAGCATTTCAGTTAGGCTGGCTGTCTATGACCTTATGGTATACCAGTCGGAAGCCTGAATCTTTCATGGACCTCATTGCGATGAAATGGAGTCACTCTATCATGGGTGAGGAGGACTTCCTTGGTGAATTTGCAGCAAGAGAGGCTGCGCAAAAGCTTTCTTTGGAAATGGCACTTGATGGACGTCATGAGGCAGTCTGGAGTCGCAGTTCCTCTTCTCCTGCGAGGACTTGTTCACGTCAGCGTCTGCATGTGGGTTTTGCAGAACATACTGAACTACGTCTTTGCTTTGGAGACGACCAGACCACACATGACTTTTGTCTGCCATCCTTTTATTTCAATGCGGAGATGACCCCATGGAGTGGATGCCCAAAGATTGCGGAACTGAAGTCCAGCCGCTTTCATGTTCGTCCTTGGCATGATGGAGGCCTTGCACGAAGTTGTAAGGTTCCGCAGTGCTGTAGAGACACAGGAATTGCATCCACTGCTGGCAACATCGTCCAATGCAAAATCACAGACAACCACTATGACAATCCAGCCAGGAGACAACAGCAAGAACCTGAAGAACCAGATCCGGACGTGATCCCAGATATCGAGCATGCTCCGCCATTTGCACAAGATTTGCAAGCCATGGCAGAAAGAAACACTGCCTTCACAAATCCTGATGGGGATGGCATCCTACGCCTCCGCACGTGGTATCTTCATCACGAACATTTTGTGACGAATTTCCACTCCAGGATCGTAGAGCTTGATGAGGATTGGCGGAGATGGTCTGATGACATCATTGGTTCATGGCGCACACATCTTCAACCTGGAGCAAGCATTTTCTTCCATCTTGTCGCTCCTGACCCTTACAGAGCTACATGCGACAAGAAGTTCATGGAGACATTATTATCACTCAGGGCAATGATCTTCCTCGCAGAGCTGGTCTCCTGACTGTCCACTACCAAGGCAATCAGGCTGATCCCCACACCTATGCGGCTGCAAGCTCTCTTGAGATTATCGTCAGTGGAAGGCGACTTGTTGAAGCATCTGATGCCAGTCATTGGTGCTCCAATGCTGGACACAGATGCAGCATTTCCCATGGATGGCAGCACATTCCATTTGACCATAACCCGGTGCATCAAATGAACAATGGCCACTCCTTCTCCATCATCATCACGAGCCCTCAACAAGCTACAGGAGATCATGAACCATCCAGGGAGGATCAACATCGAGCTCATCGTGCAGCAGGAGCTCATCTTGACCTTGACTATGAGGATCATGACATGCAATTTGAAGAGGCACCTTCACCACGACGATCGAACTCAGGATCTTCGAGCTCCTTGAGGCCAGAAGATGAATTTGGAGTGCATATCTATCGCCTTGATCAACCTGATGCACACTGCTACCTTGAGTGGGGACCTTATCGACGCATCCTCTATGACATCACACGTTGTTTGATGCTTAGAAGGAATGATGTGGTGGCGCTTCATTTTGTACGAGCATCACCAATGGGTCTACACCCTGATCATGAACGTGCTGTCATCGTTCAATCCATTCGAGATATGCCAGCAGCATCGAGAGAACAATTGATCCTGCTCGACATTGAGATTCATTTTCATGCTCTTCCTGATGGTCTTTTGGCTGCCCCATCTTCTACCAGAAGAGTTCTCAAGGTCCTCTCGCCGCTGCATCGCTCCCAAATCCTCATGCTGAACGGCTTGAATGACTACTGTGAACTTCATGGCGACAAATGCATCATCTTCGAGAACAATGTGATCTGGCCTGCGCATGATCGTACTGTTCATGATCTTCCACACGGTACCTACATTCGTATCCAGATCCCTCCTCCAGAAGATCCTCTTCTGAATACTGAGGATGCAATTGCCATTTCGCGTGAATTTGCGCTTGAGTCTGAACGAGGCCATCAAGCAGTCCACTGCCACGGAGTACAGCGACCTTCTCTACATCCAACACCTCATGAAGGAGATAGCAGTGCACTCTTTCAACTTCCACCCCGGCAATCGAGGGAGGTTGAGCAAACTTTACAGAAAACCATTGATCAACAGACTTGGAGAGTTGCTCCTGAGCATGTGGTGCATTCCACTGGCTTTGCTTCCAACCATGCACAACAGCAGCCTCCACCGGCACAGAGACCACTCAGTCGCTTCAACGACAGAGATTTCTTTTCTTTTAGCCGGCTTTTTGACTCTGGTTCCATGATTGAGTGCGAAGAAGAAGGCCCTATCGCCTATATTGACACGTGGTACATTCATCATGAACAACATCTGAGATGCCGCGAACCCAGATCAGTGAAGCTCTTCCAAGATCCTGCTACGTGGTTGGAAGACATCATTGAACCTTGGAGAGACATTGTGGATCCCACGGCTGACATCACGGTCTTCCTGGTGCGGCCATCACCACCTTGTACACCAATGGAATGCGTTCTGGCACATTTCATCATTGAGCAGGCACCTCGACCTGACACTGTGGCAGCCCTCATTTCCAGCCACATTGCGGATTTCAGAGGGGCCAGCATTGAGCATGCGGCCTTTTCACTTTCAGCCATGGTGTCAGCGCAGATGATTCTGCGGATTACTGAACTTCATGTGGAGTGCCGTTTCAAGTTTTGTTCGGTGCAACGTGGGGGCATTCCTTTCAGCATGGTGGACTTCGACTATGTGGACTCAGGCTGCAGCATTGTTATACAGATTCGTGAACATGCCCTTCAATTTGCGGCACCGGAAGGAGACAGTGACATCAGTGACCTCATGCAACAACCAGCAGGCGATCATTCACCATCTCATTGGGAGCCTGAATGGAGTCCTTTACCTGCGGCATTCACCTTCAATCCTGATGCACCTCCGTTTTGTCCGGACCAACAACCTGTAGACGTAAGGCCTGAGAATCTACAAGCCCTCCATGAGCACTGGTTGAGAACCGCATTTAGTTGGGAGGACGAAGTTGCTTCCACTTCTGTGGTCACGTGGTTTGTAGATCAGCACAATCAGGAATTACATACCTGCAGACAGCCACGAGTGGTACGTCTTTTCCAAGACTTTGACACTTGGGAGCGCGCCTTGCGAGAGGCATGGTCCGATTTACAGCTTCCGGGAGCACCAATTTTGATTCATCTTGTGGCACCAGCACCTCCCAATGCAGACCTTGAGATTGCGGCGCACCTTCTCTTGGTTCAAAATCCCCAAGATTCTCTTTCATCCTGCTTGGTCTCGGTCTTTGAATCCAACGGCATTAGAACCGACATCATTCAGCAAATTGCGATCACCACTCAAGACCAAGCTCTTTTGGAACGTCTGATCTACGGCCTCGGCCTTGAAGCTCGATGCCTTCTTCCTGGAGCCTCCATGACATGCAGCGCATGGCTTCGTCATCGACCTCTTCAGCTTGGGCATCCTGAACTCATCAGAGACGGGGCTGGCATTATTTTGCAGCTCAATCGACGAGAAGCACCATTCCCTGGGGAGACTGTTGCAGTATCGAGCTCGAGCTCGACTCATCTTCTCCAAATTGGTACTCGTCTTCTTACCCGCAGAGAGAGGCGCCTAACACATGGGCTGGTGGCTCACACCCATGGGCCTCCTCCTGCGACGCAGGCGGTCCACCTCGTGCCGGTCACTGCGGAGCTGCCGCCACTTCCCTCTTTTGTGGAGATCCCAACGCCAGTTACTGCAACTGCGGTGACCCAGGAACTTCTGTCTTTTGGCATCATTACCAATATTTCACTCCTCTCCAATGGCTTGGTCGCGCTGTGCGGGCATCCTGTTGACACGCCATCTCAGGACTTGGCCCACTTTGTATACAACAGCAAGGAGGACCCTTGGAAGGTTCATCTGCACTCACAGCCGGGCATGTGCTGCTCTGATCTGGACCACATGAAACATCTCTACAAGCTTGGATTTGAGAAGGCAGTTATCCTGGAGTGTCAGCCGTTGTCCTCAGGCTTCATTGAAGTGCAATTCACGGTAGCCAATGGTGAGATGCAGACTCATGAACAGCCAGCCAAAATCCTTCCACCTTGGCCACCACAGCAACCTCGTCGACTGCCCGACAAGATGTTCAATCCAGAGGATCATCGTGCTGATAATGAGACATGCGTTTTGAACTGCAACATCTCCTGTGATGACTTGCTTGCGTTCTACACTTCATCCAGAGGGACCTTGTGCAAGACCCTCGATGGACTTGATCTACCAGAAGTGTGTCTACAGCGTTTTGCCTCTTTGGCCTCCCACAATCACTTCGACCGGTTGGTGATCTATGTGGATGGTTCCTCACAGGCCCGCAACAGACACATTGCCCCGCAGTTGAACGAAGAGATTGGTATACCTGATGCATGGTGTTTTCTCGTCCTGGGCGAGACCTACACTTCTTCCTCCACATCGGACCTGACGTTCATTGGTTGGTCTGCTCATCAAGTACGCTATGGGTTGGACCATGAATGGTCATTGGGGGCAGATAGAATTGGATCGGCCATCGCCGAAAGGGAAGCCCTTTCCTGGGCGATGTTATGGAGGATTGGACAGAATTCCAACATCCCTACGCTCTTTCGCAGCGATTCGATGCTTGCACTTCAACAAGCTCAAGGAGAAATCGGCTCACTTCAATGCGACACCTCCTTTCAGGTTCTTCGAGGAAGCGCTCAACTGCTCGAGACTGCCCTTGGCAAAGAGGCCTTTGGGCTGGAGCATGTGCCTGGTCACGCTGGCGATCCTTTCAATGAGTTCTGCGATTGGGGTGCAAAACAAGAGGGCCGAAGGGGGTTCTTTCTCCGCAGACCTGCGCTCCAGCTTTCGGTTTGGCGCCCCCTGCTGCCTTACCTTTGGATGTTACATGGCGCCTCAGCTGGGACACCCTGCTTTCAGGGCACAAGCTTCAATGTGCCTCCACCTGATCTGCCGCCTGAAACACCTCCTGCAGAGCCAACACAACGACCCTTACGGAGCAAACTGTTTAACTTCACCATCAGCATTGCGACTGGGAATGTTTTGACTCTGGGACGCGGAGCACAGGGCTTCTCAGGGAAGTTGCAGTATCTCCGTACTCAATTTTGCGATTTCCACCTCAACTTCTTGGGCTTGCAAGAAACACGCTCAGAGGAAGGTTCATCCTTTCAACATGGAGTTTTGCGTTTGGCCTCTGGCAGTGAAAACAATCAAGGAGGAGTTGAACTCTGGTGCAACCTCAGGCAACCTATTGCCTTGTCTGGTGGTAAGAATATTTGTTTGGCCCGACAGCACTTCACCGTAGCCCATCGTGATCATCGGAGATTGCTGGTTCGGGTCCAACATGACCTCTTCGATGTCTGGATCCTCGTGGCTTATGCTCCGCATAGTGGCTACAGCCTTTCGGAAAGAACACTTTGGTGGCAGGGTACCCAGGACATTTTGGCCGCTGTCAAAGAGGATCACACACCACTCTTTGTCTGCACTGACGCCAACGCTGGTCTTGGAGGGCCCAAGGAGGAGAACTTCTTTGCCACCACCTTCCGGACTTCGTCCAGCACGTCGTTGCTTTGTGATTTCATGAAGAACTTCCAGCTTTGTGCGCCCATTGCAAGTCCAGTACATGAAGGTACAGTCTGCACGTGGACTTCACCTTCGCAGGAGGAATTCACCATTGACTACGTGCTTATTCCTTCCTGTTGGCAAGACAGATGCCAACGTTCCAAAGTGCTGGAAGAGTTTGACCTTGGGAACCAGGTTGTTGACCACTCTGTCTATGCAGTAGAGCTTCAATGGAAGGTGACTTCACAATGGGTTGCTCAGCCTGACAGCTTTTCTGGGAGATTTGACAGAACGAAAATCAAATCAACATTGCCACGAGGCTTTCGCTCCTTTGCGGTCAGCCCTTGGCACACCAATGTTGAGACCCACCTTCAGGAGCTCAACGACCAGTTCCACAGTCAACTTCGCCATCTGTGCCCCAAACCAAGGCGTGGTCCTGCTCGCCCCTACATTGATGACACCATCTGGCAGTTGAGAAAGGTCAAGCTGCGCCATAGGGAGGAGCTCAAATATTTGCGGCAATTGATGCGGAGGGAGACGTTGGCACGCATCTTTTGGGCATGGAGACACAAGACGACCTGGGATACCTCGCCCTCCTTCACCTTTGGTTCTTCATTGCGTGTGGGCATCTTGAAACATGGCCTTGGATTTCGACGCAAAGCCTCTGAACTCCGAGCCCAAATTGCCTCCAGCAAAGCGAAGGTTCTGCGGCAAACTGTGGATGACTTTGGCTCTTCTACCACAGCTGCGGATATTCAGCGCCAACTGCGTCCATTTATGGGACCTGCGAACAAGCTTCGACAGGGACTTGCACCTTTGCCTCTGATCAAGGACGACAATGGCGTCCCATGTCAGTCACAAGAGGCGGCCCTGACTCGTTGGATCAATTTTTTCAGCGAAATGGAAGGAGGCCAAAGAATGGAGATCTCTGAACAGCGAAGAATCTGGCGCTCCAATTTGGAGACACTTCGGAGCTTTGTTGTGGACTTGGACATCACGGAGATGCCTTCTTTGACCGAGCTTGAGCATGCATGCCGACATGTGGCCGCTGGCAAGGCATCAGGGATGGATGGTATTCCATCGGAGCTCTTGCGTTTTTGCCCTGCAGCCATGGCTAAACAGCTCTACGCACTGCTTTTGAAAGTTTCCATTCAAGGACAAGAGCCCTTGGACCACAAGGGGGGCTTCCTGATCCCCATCTGGAAAGGAAAGATGAGTAAGGATTGTTGTCAAGCGTTTCGCTCCATACTTATTTCCTCGATGGTTGGCAAGACACTGCACAAAGCTTTGCGCAGCAAACAGACGGACCTCTACCAGACCTACCTTCATGCGCAACAGCTTGGTGGGCGCAAAGGCATCTCTGTGGTTGTTGGAGGGCATCTGGTCAGAGCCTTTTTGCGTCTTTTTGCATCTAGGGGGCAACCAACGGCGGTCTTGTTCATTGACTTGCAGGAGGCTTTTTATAGAGTTGTTCGCCCACTTGCGATCGCTGGCTCGTGGAGCGATGAGCACATTGCCACTATGGCGGCACGCCTTCGCCTTGATCATCAGATCTTGCAAGACCTTCATGCCCATCTACAAGCGCCCAGCGCTGTTGATGATGCGAAGCTCAGTTGCACCGCCAAACGAGCCATTCAAGCCTTGCATACAGATACGTTCTTTGCGTTGCCTGGTCAGGCTGACCGAGTGCGCACGATCCATGGCTCTCGGCCGGGTGATTCATACGCTGATGTGGTTTTCGGGTACTTAATGTCCCGAGTCCTGCGCAATTTCGAAGCAGTGATTGAGCCCCTGGACATTTTGGCGAAGTTCCCACAGGAGCCGGCAATTGATCTTCATGCCAAAGGCTTTCCAAATGCTGATCTTCAAGGACAAGTGATGATTGGACCATGCTGGATGGATGACCTGGCCATCCCGCTCACAGCATCCAACAATGATAAGCTTTTATCCAACCTCGCCATCGCGACCAGCACGATCCTTGACCTTTTTCGGGCCCATGCTATGACACCCAATCTGAACTCTGGTAAGACTGAGATCCTCTTCAAACCACGAGGACCGGGCACTCAGCAGTGTCGCCAGCAGTTGTTTGGGCCTTAAGCTTCTGGGGCACTGGAAGCCGTCGGGGAATACGAGGTCTATAAGATCAACGTAGTCACCTCCTATTTGCACCTGGGAGGATTGACACACTACTCAGGTGATCTCAGATCTGAGATCAGGAGACGCATCGCCATTGCCAACCAGAGCTTCAACAAACACAGGAAACTCATTTATCAAAATGAGGGCATCAGCCATGACAAGCGCTCTGAGATCTTCAACAGCTTGATCCTCAGCCGTTTGCTATTTGGTTCTGAGACCTGGTGTATCAAAGACCAAAAAACGAAGGAGTACCTTCATTGTGCGGTCATTCGACTCTACAAGAGACTTCTTCGATGTCCCTCTGACATGCATGTCTCTGACGATGAAGTTCTACATCGCACAGGGATGCCAGCGCCGACCACTTTGTTGAGAATGAAGCGTTTGAGCTACCTGGGCTCTCTGCTCACGATTGGGCCCTCAGCTCACTGGGGACTTTTGAATCGAGACCAAGCGTGGCTGGACCTTGTGAGAGATGATCTTCAATGGCTCTGGGATCAACTTTCCAACACCTGCAAGCTTGGCAATCCCTTCGATCACACCGCGCGCTGGATAGAAGTGATTCAACATCATCGAGGATATTGGAGAAGGCTTCTGCGGAGAGCACGCGAACATTCCATCCTGGTAGCTTCTCGACGCTTCCTTTGTACCCAAGCACATCTGCAGATTCGCTCTTTGCTGCAGGACTTTGGTTTATGGAAGAAGCAGAAGTCCACCGCCTTCTTGCCCTCCACTGCAGACACATTTTTTGGCTGCATGCAATGTGGGGTGAGTTGTCGGAGCTTTGCCGGAGAAGGGGCCCATATGAATCGGAAGCATGGCCTTTTTCATCCGGTTCGGTCACTGTTTCAAGGGTCACAATGTGGAGCATGTCTGAAAGAATATTTTTCGCATGGGAAACTCAAAGCTCACTTGATTCGTGCAGATGCTTGCCGCCAACAACTTCTCGGACGCAAGCTTTGTCTTCCCCCTGCGCCGGGACATGGCTCGGCACAAGATGTGGCTCAGCTCGCTTCATGGGATGGACGTCTCCCACCAACACAGGCGGCGGGACCCCGACAGGCCCTTGTGCCGCCCAAAGACTTTGAGATTGACCACCTGGAGTTATTTGAGACGGCTTCTTTGAAGATTGTTGAATTGACGGAAGACGCTTTGCCTGATTTTGAGGATGATTTGAGACAGCTGATCCAGGCCCTTCCTATCTCCTGGACATCATGTGTGCGGACTCTGCGAAGTCTTCTTGAAGCTCTTCATCATGCAGAGCTGGAGCACAGCTCGCATTTCATTGAGCTGATTGAGCATAGAATTGTGCGGTTGATGGATCCCTCGACGTGGCCTTTTTCCCCCTGTAGAGAGCAAGGAATGGGTTCACAAGAGACACTGGAGCAGTTAGAGGACGAGTTCAGACAAATGCGGCCGCTCAATGAAGCACATTCCATTCCGCGGCCCTGCAGTAGAGAGAGAGTATTCCTAGACGTTTTCTCCGGCAGAAGGCGTGAAGGGGACCTTCAATTCTTTCTGGAGCAGCTATTTGATCAACTATGTCCTGACGGTTCGGTGCTTTGCGTTGTATCGCTGGATTTGGTCATCGACCAACACTGGGGCGATGTCAGACGGACTGACACGCAAAACTTTTGGCTTCAAGGAGCACGAGCAGGATGGGTTTGCGGAGCTCTATGTGGGCCTCCATGCGAGACCTGGTCACAGGCCAGGTTCGTGACCAATCAGGCAGGCTCTGAACGAGGTCCTCGTCCCCTTCGAGATCGCGAAGAACTCTGGGGATTCTCTTCGCTCAGCCTGCGTGAAGCACAACAGGTGGCAACAGGGAATGAATTGTTGCTCTTTTCGGTCTTCCTCCTCATCACGCTTGCATGTGTTGGTGGTTTTGGCGTTTTAGAGCACCCACAGGAACCGGAAGAACCATCACGTCCGTCCATTTGGAGATTGGCACTCATGCAGATGCTGGCGAGATTGAATGGGGTTGAGTTCATCGACCTTGCTCAGGGCTTGCTGGGAGCCTTCTCCCCGAAACCTACGCGCCTTCTCGCGCTGAACCTGCCTGGGCTTCGACGTGAACTTCGAGCTCATCAGATCGCTTCTGAGCTGCCAAAGCGCAGCGCGATTGGCAAAGCCGAGAATGGCACATGGAAGACGTCTCCATTGAAGGAGTACCCACCGGCGATGAATCGCGCTCTCGCCGTTTCTTTTTGTCAGTGGTTCCGTGATCATCCAGCACGCACAGACGCTGGTATGGACCCTGACTTTTTCCAGAGGTGCTGCACGATGATCTGTCGTGTTTTTGGCACCGAAATTGGGCCAGACTACGGCGGCTGACGTCCGAACCGTTTTGGCAGAATTTGTTCCGAGCCAGCAGCGACATCAGTCCCAAAGAGCTGTGCAAAAAAAATTATGGAAAAAATGTTTGAAACCACCAACCAGGTATTGTCCGGCTCGAGCTACTTGTGTGCAACTCTCTGAATGTAGACTATTGTGTGATCAGAGGTCTCTATAGGGTGAGGGCCCCCCCAGTTCTGTTTGATGATTTATGTTGACCCATCAACAATAGTTCCCTGGTTACCCTCTGGTAAACTAACATAGCTAATGGCCCATAGAAATAGATGCTTTACCTATTAAAAATGGTGATGTTCTATAGCTGTGTAACAAATTACCAGAGGGTAACGAAGTTGTAAGTCAGCTGCTTATCTTCGGTGGCCTAATGAAAACATTCGCTCCGCGATCAACTGATACCAACAGATACCAACAGCCGAAGCCCTGCACCATGCGAGTCGCATCTTTGCGCTGGTCCCCAGCTCCAAAATGGGAAAGAGGTCAGTGAGGTAGTCACGCAAAACGTTGCCTTGGCATAGGACCACATCTGCTTTCATTGACAGTATATATATATACATATATATATATATATATATAAGTATCATTAAAAAACAACATAATCATCATGTATCATCACAAATCCCATAGGATCCATGTATGCCATATATGGTAACATTTACCATCAATATACCCCAAACGTTAGCATATATACCATACATGGATCCTGTGGGAACGATTGTTCATTACGGCTTACACATTCATGACACAATCCAGCAAAGCTTTGTGGCACTCCTCGGCCCATCACGGCACAAGATCAGCAAGGCATTTCCAGGTCCTGGTTACCCTCTGGTAATGACAAAATCGCTATTGAAAATGGGATTTTAATGGTGATTCAATGGGATTTAATGGGATTCAATGGGATTTATGGGATTTATTAGGATATATAATGGTATACCCTCTGGTAATGACTGTGACATAGCTATCGAACATGGCCCATAGAAATAGTTGATTTACCTATCAAAGATGGTGAAAAGTCCATGGCAAAACGTTAGTTTACCATAGTTTACCAGAGGGTATGTCCTATTATATCCCCCATGATATCCCTATAAATCCCCATTGTTGGTTTAATCCCATTCAAAGAACATTAAACCATGATGTGTCCTGGTACCCTCTGGTAATGACTGTTACAGTTTGCTATTGAAAATGGCCATAGAAATAGTGGATTTACACATTGAAAATGGTGATTTTCCATAGTTATGTTAGTTTATCATCATTTTGAATAGGTATATCAACTACAAATCAACTATTTTCCATCGCAAACTGTTAGTTCACCAGAGGGTACTCTTTTCCAGGGTCGGCAGGGGCCAGAATCCAAGCAATCCAAGCTGCCCGTCACCGTGATGGTGTTGAGCCCCTGCTTGGCTCGTTCACAGGTCACTCGCATGGCCTGGCCGTTGGAACATCACAGAGCTGTGGAATGGAACTGCTACGTCCCCCAAAAAAGAAAAGGGAAATCAAGAAAAATGCATTTACTGTATATGTTAATATATCCTGTACATAAATATATATATAGTATATATATATATCCAATAATACATTGTATATATATATACGTATATATAGCAGGGATATTCAAAAAATATCTCCGAGCGGGACATCAAATAAATGGTAGGATGATATTGGATATGCATATGTATATATATATATGTATATATTACATGATCTCAGTAGATATTTTTTAAATATCATAGTAAGATGACTCCTCTAGGCATGGACGACAGATAAATCTACCAGGCATACATGGAGAGAAATCAGCCAGGACGAAGCACCTAGTCACCTAGGCTGCAGCCACCAGTTCACCAGCTGGTTTTCAGCAGCAAGCATATCACGGTGTACACCTAGACTACTACCAACCCATCCTCCTAATATGAAACAACCCCCAGAAACATCATAATAACCGATGGTTTACTATAGCGAATTGAGACATCTGTTGGGACCATACAATGACACAATGGGGATGTTGAATATGGGGATGGCACTTTCTGGTGGGTCATGGATCATCCCATTTCCCATGGAACCATGGTGGACAAGGGCAAATCTTGGAATACAACCACCGACTGCTTAACCGGTTAACCAGTTCGTTGCATATACCCGGCCTGGTAATGACTGTTACATAGCGAACTGGAAAATAATCATTTTGAATAGGTCTATCAACTACAAATCACCCATTTTCCATAGCTATGTTAGTTTACCAGAGGGCATGCCTGGGTGTTTCTTAAGTCCTGGGGGATCCCCAGTCGTCACCAGGGTTGTTTCTTAAATACTTTCAATACAAAGAAAAAATGCTTTGACGACTTGGATGATGACTGCGGGTAACCCCTTTTTTTTAAGGGAACCCCCCATGCATTATGCATATCTATACGTTATATAATGGCTAAAACATGGATCTTTACTGGGATTATACTATGGGATATTCAATGGGATTATAGAGATATATTGATATACCAGTATGTTATAGTATGTTGGATATCTAATCCCATTAGTAATGGCAACATACTTCTGATATCGATCAATCATAGATACTTTCCCAACTATACTATGGGATATTAAAACTTTGGTTCAGACAAACCCATATGTTCAGGCAAACCCATATCGTTCATACATTGTTCATACTAGTATGTTGTTCATATTGCTTCTATATCCCATAAAGAAATACCCATATAATGGGATAAATTAATATCATGGGATATAATTGATACAATCATGTATTAGAGGAATACAATGATATTCTAGTTGGTGGTGTCAACCCCTCTGAAAAATATGAGTTCGTCAGTTGGGATTATTATTCCCAATATATGGGAAAATGAAAAATGTTCCAAACCACCAATCAGCAATCATATTGCTTCTATATCCTATGAAGTAGCCATTATATAAATCATATTTTATCTGGTTGGTGGTTTTAACCATCTTGAAAAATATGAGTTCGTCAATGGGAAGGATTATCCCATATATGAAATGGAAAATAAAAGTCATGTTTGAAACCACCAACCAGTTCTTGTATTCCTTGAGAAATTTTTGCTTGGTTGCCCTTGAGTGCCCTTGAGTGCCCTTGAGTGCCCTTGAATCCGACTAACGACAATCGACTCGACAGTCGAAGCGACCTCGGCCGGGCTCATAATCTCCATATCCAGACCCTTAGTGTCGTAGTCCGGAAGGTACTTCAAAACCTGCCGCAGGGCGCCATTGGCGCGAGCTTGGTGAGCTTGGTGAGCTTGCAGATCTGGAGATTTAAGGCATCAAGAAAAAGATGGTGGAGAAATTTAAGGCAGATATATATTACCATGGATTTTTTGAAAAGCATCAATGGATTGGTGGATTTTTTCTCAAAAATGCTTCAGAATGAATGGATTTATATAGATCAATGGATTGTTTTGTTTTGGGAAAATCTCATTCGGAAACCATGGTTTAAAGTTTTTCCCATCCGATATGGGGGGGGTCCAATCGTACAAAATCATCCCGTCCCGTTCGGTCCTAAAAAACATCCCCAATATCAACCATGGTGGATGTAGGGGTTTTGTTTCCACATATGACTGGGAGCATACAATGCTGATAATTGAGATCAGAGGGATGGGACGAGATTTTTTTTGCGCGAAAAGAGATGGGGCTTGGCTGCAGTTTTGAGTTTATGCAGTTGATGGGGTTTTCAACCTACCATTGGTTGGGAATATACTGTTAATAATGGTTAATATTAATGGTTATTATATGGTTGAATGATGGTTAATTAGCTATTCTGGCTGGTGGTTGAGCCCTACCCCTCTGAAAAATATGAGTTCGTCAATGGGAAGGATGACATCCCATATGTAATGGAAAAATAGAAAATGTTCCAAACCACCAATCAGTTAATTTAGTCATGCTTGGTTTGTCTAGTCTTATCATGTGCATTGTACATGTTCTTTGGCTTATCTGCATAGATCCATAACATGGGGTCAATGGGAGATCCCCAACTCCATAGGTTTCAATACTAAAATAGTCGAATGCTGGAGAATTAATTTAGGGCTACCCCCATGACTTGGGAAACCCCCTTTTTTCAGCTCATATTGAGTCTTCTTTTCCTTGAAAAGACCACTGAAATCAGCAGCACCCCGTGTTTTTCTTGGGGAACCACCTTGGCAATGATGTTGCAATCGTGGGAACGAGCAGGATCTAACCAGAAGATCGCCTTGCCTGTGGGGGAAGGCGGGAACCAAGGCCCTAAGATCCCTAAGGCGGGTCAAGCAACTAAAAAAAACCAGAGAGAAACGTAGAGAAACCAGGGTTTGAATCGGTTTGAAGCCAATGATTTTTTTAATGAATTGCCAATGAATTGCCAATGAGTCAAAAAAACCTCGTCGAACAAGAGTTGCAAGATCCCCAAATATGAAAATGGGAAAACGTCTACACCTGCAGTTTTCGACCCTGTGGCATAAGTCATATATGAAATCCAGGATCATTTGAAATCTCGATCAACATGGTCGTAACAAACGAATGATGACCTTAGATCTGGTCTGAAATTTCGACTCACCCCTTGGTTTCACAAGGTCCAAAAACACCAAAAACGCGAAGCTCAACTGGGGCCCCTCGCAAGGCTTGTCGTTGTTGGGGAAGTTGTTCTCCCTGCACCTGCCCGGTGGTGTTTCTTTAGCCGGTCAGCAATGGGACTTATACTATTTTCAATGGCCATTCCAGGATCCAACAGATGGAGGTACCTACCATATATATATAAGGCCTATTTTTGAGGCCTATGTAAGGGAATATCCCCAGAAAATATGGCCTTATATGGTACTAACATACTTCCAATTTAGGATCCTGGAATTCCCATTGATATTTTCGCAACACCGGTCAATGGGTTTGAACTATGATAAACTTATAACTGCTTGGTGGCTCATCCCAGTTACAAGTAGGGTAAGTATGGGTAAGTAGAGCTAGTCCACTTACAGCCGGGGGAGGTGAGCCACCAAGCGGGGGCCTAGTCCATGCCATGTTTCTTTTCCGCCCCGCCACCCAGCCACTGTTGCCTGTGCACTGCCAACTTCACCCAATCCTTGATGGGGGCATCCTGCAATGCTCCGGATGGCAGGGTAAATGTGCCAAAGGAAGAACAGCCGTTGTTTTTTTTGTGGGTCGCAAAGGTCCATTCTACTGACAAAACTCTAAAACAAATGAACCATCATCGCGGTCTCTGGCTACAAGTCTCCCTCACGAAACTTGAAACACCGACCTTGGTTTGGCAGGATCGCCAAATGTCCTTGGCAGCAGGGTCAAATAGAGATTCACCATAAGATGTTATTGGGCCAAGTCACACCCCTTGAAACACATCTCATACAATCAGACAGTCAACATCAATCAACTCCAACCTAGCAATGAAAAGTCGCAGCTTCGTAGATCATTTTCACTCTTGAAAAAAGGAATTGCTAGTTGCCTCCTCTGGTAGCACCCTCCACCCATGAAAAAAACCTGATTCTGATTCTGTTTTGTTTGGTCACTTTCCCATTTTTCAGGGTCCTTACGTTTCTAATCGGTGGTCCATTCTTGTGACAATCTCACTGAAAGATCATCAACCGATCTTCAGTCCGAGTTTGCTCACCTGAAGATGAGCAAATATCTCTCCCCACGTTCTTGGGGCAAATCAAATCCCTTTTTTGTTGCTACATATATACATATATATATAATTATGATATAGTAATGAGAATAATAAAACTGATGAACATAATAATAATGATGATAATAATAATATTATAGGCAAAACCTTTGTCTAAGTAAATCACGGGTTGTTTCTCCGTAAAATATCCCCCACTTTTGTTCGCGGTTTTCTGGGTCTCAATTGTTTGCTGCATAGTTTCGGCTGGGATAGTACAAGTAAAATAATTCCAATGTGGTGCCCCCAAACGTGATGTGAACGTTGGTTTATAAACCCCCATAACTATATAGTTATTTGCGTACAATAGCCGAGTGAAATGCAAGTTGGTTAAAAAAAAAAACATAACTATTGCCAAAAACTATAGTTATAGTAACTATAGTAGCCTAGTTATTTAAGCGTACCAATAGTACCCACTTCGTGAGTTCTTGGAGTTATAAAAACGCACCCATCCCCAGGTCATGGTGGTTTTCGTTTTACTACCCGGCCTGGCAAAGAGTCCCAAAAAACTGATGGGAAAATCACTATTTTTTAATGGGAAAATCCACTATTTCGACTGGGCCATTTGAAAAATGTCGCTTTTTGTATGTTGAAACCAGAGGATAACCAAATGGTCGAATGACAACTGGATGATGACAGCCAGTTGTGACTGGGTCGAAACCTCCAAGTCGTTGTGGGTTCACAGCCGGGGAAAGTTATACCCCCGGCTGTATCCCCAAGTTATGGCTGAGGATCACATGATATCCTTGGTGGTGGTTGAGCCACCTAACCCTCTGAAAAATGATGGAGTGAAAGTCAATTATGGAATTCACATGTTCCCCAAGATGTGGGAAAATATGGAAAAATCATCAAATTCCATGGTTCCAGTCACCACCAACCAGTGTTTGCTGGTTTATAAACCATGAAATCATACCCATTAACTACCAGTAGTTCGTTTTATCTACCATAGACCATAGAATTCATCCACATGTCCAGTCACCACCAACCAGTCTTTCAATGGGAATTTCATGATCCTAAAATGGAGGTACTGTATCATATAAGGCCATATTTTCTGGGGATATTCCCTAAAAAATAGGCCTTATATATGGTAGGTACCTCCATCTGTTGGATCCTGGAATGGCCATTGAGTCTTGGTTGGATGATTCCTCTTTATTAGTCGGACTATACCCTCTGGTAATTTAACAGTTCGCTATTGAAAATGGCCATAGAAATAGTGACTTTTCCCATGAAAAATGGTGATTTTCCATCGTTTTTTGTATGTTTACCAGGCCGGGTACCCATGTCCCTTGACCCCTTGACCCTCGTGGTTCCCCCAAACCTCGTCGCCGAGCAGCTCCCTTCTGCACGCGGTGCCCCAGCAGTACCTTACCGGAGCCCTCCTCGACGATGCGAATGGTGCCGTCTTCCTGGTGCGAAGAGCCACAGCTGCTGCAGTATGCATGGTAAATGGATGTTCATCCGCCAAAAAATAACAGGAATATTATGTGTATATATATATAGGTTTTGATGCATTCCCATATGATATCATCATATAGATCAAATAAAATTTGATTTATATCTGTATCAATTGAGTATATATACATAATTATATATATATAGTTGGTATCTTCTTAAAGGTTACATATGAAACATGCCGAAATCCTCAGGATACCATCTGAGATGACGCTTTGCGGATTTTCTGCGTCTAAAAACGTCTGCCAACAAAATAAAACGTAGATTTCCTATCATTGCCAATCTTAGATAGCCTGCAAAAAAATAATATTTCTGCTGGTTAGTAGATATTTCCATTGATACCAAAAGACCAGTTAGGATTAGTTTGTATCCATGTAAGATTGACCTAGCTATGTATAAAGACAAAAGATGACAAAAGTATGTGGGAGTTTCCTAAGCCATGGGGTTTACCCCAAGTCACCATAGGTTTCAATACTAAGTCATGATCTAATGACTTGGATGATTTATGGGGTAGCCCTATGACTTAGGAAACCCCCATACAAAGTATTATATACCCGGCCTGGTAAACATACAAAAAGCTATTGAAAATGGCAATTTATAGTGGATTTTCCCCATTAATAGCATGGTGATTTCCATAGTTTTTTGTACGTTTACCAGAGGGTAAACTATTCATCCAGGCTTAACCCGGATAAGAACAGGCTTCCATGATGTTCCATGTTTCAAGCATCTTCAGACAACAGTCACTTGAGCAGAGTTCAAGAACCCGAATTGTCGTCCCTAAAAAGACTGGCTGGTTAATAGATGTAAATTGGATTTCACAATTCATGGATTGTGAAAATCCGCAATATATTGGATAGATCTGGATAGAATCCCCGAACTAGTCATCAACCAACCATCATTTACAGTTATTATATGTTATTACCCACAAACATATCCCCCAATTTTTTGATGATTTTCGATGGTTGTTCAACCCCCAATTTTTGTACCACCAACGAATCGAAAAAACCCAGCCACTGCTCACCGACAGTTTCCCCACCTTCATCTCAAAGGTGGTCGGATGAGAGCCGTACTCCTCCGCCTGTGATAACGTGGCATGACGTGGCATGACGTGGCCGTGGTCGAGGACTGAAAGTGAGAATTCAATGAAGATATTCTATGGGATCGAACTATATCCCATAGGATCCATGTATGCTATATATGGTAACATTTACCATCAATATACCCCCAATGTTAGCATATATACCATACATGGATCCTATGGGTATTATTGATATCACCTATTAAATGATATAACTATGGATAATCACCATTTTATTACCGAATTCAATGAACTGGTTGGTGGTGCAACAACCATCTTGAAAAATATGAAAGCCAACAGGAAGGATGACATCCCATATATGAAATGGAAAATAAAATTCATGTTTGAAACCACCAACCAGTGAAGATATTCTATGGGATCTAACTTGATTTAACCATCAAGTGGGGATACAAATGATGTGACTGAAAAATATGTTCAGGGCTGCTCGCAACAGCCCGGGAGGTTGGAGCACTTGCACCTTCTGGGCCATGAGTCCCACATTTGGGCAAGCCCCCATGGTCTTCGGGTCGAAAGCACCGTTCTTCTTACAAAACTCGATGCACTCCTGGGCTCGAAATCTGTGGTTTCTCAGTGGTTTCATGTGGTTTCGAATTGCTGAAAGTCATCTCCAGCAACACTTCTATGACTTCACTTGTGATTGAACCTTGTGTTCTGATGTTTTCCGTAGAAAAATTCGCCTTGGATCCCTGAACAAAAAGAAAAGGTGTTGTCTGAGGATCCAAGGGGACATGTGCCGCCGAAGAAACTTGCAGTAAGGATGACTTCTGCTTGCTTACAGAACTGCTGGCCACGGGCACCAGACAATAATGTCCTTTTGGTAAAGTAATTTACCTGTTGTCAAAGGGGTTTCTTCAAACCCTCTATGAAAATCAACCAACCAATGGCATCTATAGCACCAGAGTAGGACGTAGTATGGCGCATTTCACCAAACACTCCCCCAATTGTGCCATTTCTGAAATGCAGTTGCTAGAAGTTCGGACAATCTGGGATCAAGATGTTTCGACCGCCGTATGGAGGGGGCACTAAAAACTCTTTCTTGGCAGTGGCCCAAACAAATACGACAGGAGACTCATTGAGACATGTTTGTCGATGTTGATATTCACTGTCACATAACTTGCAGATTCTATAACTGTGTCTTTGATTGCATTTGATATGTGCACTTGCTTCCTGTCTGCGGGGACACACCTTCCCTCAAATCCCCAGATGCTCAAAGCCAAGTTTCACTGAACACACCCGCATAGGAGCGATCTGGAATAGTCGCCTGTCACAGCCCGCTGTCGGTCCCTCTGACTGATGCAGTCAAGATTTTGGTGATTTCTTCAGACAGACCTTCAGACAGACCATGGGCAATATAGAATTATGGTAACCCACAAAAAGATAGAAATGCAGCTTTCGCACCATTGAAAAATGAGATGTTTCGTAATTTAGCGGTTGCCAATGGCACATCTTTCCGGTTGAAAACAAACCGGAGCCTGGACTCTAAACAAGATTGTTTGCACATCGGATATGATCGCTACTCGTGGTGAAGGGTCCGCCACCTGATGAGTTTATATTTTAGTTGCTGGGTCTGACCAGTCCAAGTCCTTGGCTATGGATTAATACCTATAAATACTGGTTGGTGGTATACCTACCCCTCTGAAAAATATGAGTTCGTCAGTTGGGATTACTATTCCCAATATATGGAAAAAATGTTCCAAACCACCAACCAGAATACCATTTTCAGGGTACAAGATTTTGACCATTTTTGACCCATTCCTATTTATGAATTGTTTCAGAATGAGGGATATCCCAAACTCAACGGTTTCACTTGCCGATTCGCTGACCAGCTGACCAGCTTAAATGCGACTGACATCTTGGTCAAACCGCATGTTTTTTTTGAATGGGTTGGGAGCTCCCTTATTTTGGATGGTTTTGGGACACATGTATAAAATGTCAACAGTGTGGCAAACCCAAGAATTTAAACGATCCCCAAGATCATCCCAAATAATAGTTGGTAGGTTAATACCCATAGGATCCATGGTGCTGCTATATTGGTAACATGGATCCCATCAATATACCCCCTTTATGTTAGCATATATATATATATATACATATATGATACCATTTGGTTATTTAACATAGCCATGGAAAATCCCAACCATAAATGGAGGTTTCGTTCGCTGGGAAAATCATCTATTTCTATGGGCCAGCCATCTATTCCATGGCTATGTAACAGTCATAACCAGAGGCTAGTTGGTAGGTTAATATATATGGTAACATTTACCATCAATATACCCCCCATACCCCCTTTATGCTAGCATATATCTGGGTAAATTATAATGTTTCACCAACCTGAATTAAGGCCTATTTCCTTGAAGAAGAAGTGCACTGCCCCGGCCCTAGGGCGAAGGCAGCACACGATGTCCACGCGAACGTGTCCTTGACGATCAACCATGGTGTTCATGGGATCGCTTGTCCAAATGA
>Ga0126342_10004046_pt1 | contig 24710 bp, 22 predicted proteins | sample Cyp1metagenome_FD_92528 | JGI IMG/M metagenome (GOLD analysis project Ga0126342, IMG submission 92528) | Coral microbial communities from Lord Howe Island, Old Settlement Bay, Australia - Cyphastrea 1 metagenome | ecosystem: Host-associated > Invertebrates > Cnidaria > Coral ...
AACAGCAATTTCGCCGTTTTTTCATGTTTTTCGTTATTTTTTGAACTGCGTTGGTCCGCTATACATGGCTATCAAATTCTTCGCGTTTTTTTTCCGACAATCAGTACTTTCGGATGTTTTTGGCCTCAATGGCCGACATCATTGGCAGTTACGAGCGGCTGCCCAACGATGCGGTGCGGGCGGTTGCCGTCGCGAAGCGACGTGAATATGCCAACAACAACAACAACAACAACAACAACAACAACATGGACCACTGGTCGCAAACTTTTTATTATTATCAGTAGTATTTCTTTCAAAAAGGGAACAACGGGAACGGTGGGCGATTTTCGTTGCAGGTTGGTCAAGGACCGAAGCAATGGTACCAGCACATGGGGCTGCATAATTTATGCCTTTTAAGGAAGTTCTGCCTTTTGTGGTTGAAAGGCAACTTTACACCACGGGCGACTTTTGCAATTTCAATTAGGGCAACCTTTCTGATGGTGGCAGAAATCTCTCAATTTTTTCTAGGCTAAATATGCCAATCCAAATGTAAGGCAATCTTTTTGCCAAATTCCCTCAGATCTATTGGGTGAAACTCGGTTTGACTGTTTGCCGTTTGACAACAACAGTATTCAATTTGGTTAGGGCAGGTTCGGTTTCATGATTTCCCGACAAACGATTGCGGTTCTGAAAAAATTGCGCAACATTTCTGCCTTTTAGTAAAGAGCAAAATGGTTGTGGATCAAAAATGGGCCCAAAAAAGTGAACGGTTACCCTCTGGTAATTTAACGTAGCTATTGAAAATGGCCATTTATAGTTGATTATCCCATTAAAAACGTGTTTACCAGAGGGTAGTTTCCACTAAAAAATCTATCGACAACTTGATTTGTGGTCCCACACGTCTCAAAAAATGGCCCCATCGACCCATCGGCTGCCGCAACTGGTGAATCCCCTTGGTGATCAGTCCCGATTCCTTGTATATCCCGGACACAAATCACTGGTTATTCAGGACACAAACACTAAGCAACTAGCACTAAACTATGTTATGAACATATCCCATTAAAACTACGACAACGTTGATTCAAAAAACTCCGCTAAATCTATGGCCTTGTCTCATAGGCTACCCATGGATAGCCCTAAAAAAATCATGGTTGATGATCCTGTTCCCATTAAAGCGACAGTTATAGGAAAAACCAACCACTGTCAGCCAGACCCAAAGGGGATATTCATCCCAACTTATGGGGCTCAATTTGAAGCAGGTCGTTCTACCCATAGAAAGAACTCACCTCAACGGCACCGACTCCAGTACCCTCTGGTAAACGTTTACCAAAAGCGATGAAAACTCACCATTTTTACGTAAATATATGGTAAATCATGGTGAATCAACCATTTTTACTAGGCCATGTTCTTTACCAGAGGGTAACCCGAAGTATCTCCCCATCCAGGCTCCGAGGTTGAGCTTGACATGCGCAGAAAGCGGTTGTGGTTGTCGTTATGGATGCCCACTTCGTTGGCACCCTCGTCGCGCACGCGGAATTTCTCCCAGTTGTGCATGTGGCCAATGCTGCGGGCGTCCTGCAGATGATGGGGCGAGCAAAAACGGCTTGGCAAAGCAAACTGGTGAGTTTACCCTCTGGTAATTTAACATAGCTATTGAAAATGGCCATTTATAGTTGATTTACCTATTAAAATTATTAAACATAGTTTATCTCAGAGGGTACTTGCAAAAAAATGTGATTTAATGGAGTTCAATGGTGACAACAAAACCAAGAAATTCCTGTAAGTTTGACCACAAAACTGAGATTTCACCAGCAGAAACTGGTGACTTAGAGTCTTTTGCAATATCGGATTTCTTCGAGAATCTGATCCTGCAATTTTTGGATTTCAATGAGAAAATAATTTAATGATTACCAGAGGGTAACCAATTGGGAGGCCTCAGGACCAAAATCAGGGGAGTTAATACATGTTCTTTGCAGTTTTTTTCTCATTGTTTATTTTCAGATCTTTAAGCCACATCTTTGCAGGGCTGAATATGACAGAATCCCCAAAGTTTTGCATGGGTAATTGGATGGGTTGAATTTAAATACTGAAATAATTCAGCAAAAAAACACCAACCGACAAACCTTGGAGATACATTCGACGAAGATGGAATCTAAAAAAAAAACTATTTTTGGCGGTTGATCGTCCAATCCAAAAATCTTTATGGATTGTGATTGTGCCAAGATATCTCTTAAGTAGGAGGGAAGATATTCTTGAAACAGAATGTATCAGCAGGCCCGCAGACGAAAAATGTGCCATCAACATTTGGGGTCGGACGCCGTGGAATCCCATGTGTGGAAGACCTAAATGGCAAGGTTCTTTACATTTCCCATTCAAGGGATGTTTAGCATTAAAAAAATATAAAAAAATATTCATGGAAAATCTGCACAACTCCCATGTTTGATAGTTGAGCAGCATTCAAACCTCGTCCAGAATGGATTATGATTATCCAAACTATCTTGGGCGGTATACATAAGCCCTTTTAATCATCAACCAACAGGGGTTTAGCAGCCGCTGCTCAATGAAATTCCGACTCTTGAAACATGGATTGGTCTGAAAATGTTGGTATCCTCAAAATCAATGTTGGTATCATTATGTTCTCAAAGAAATTGAGAAAGTTAGGTATGTATAATTACCATTAATTACCTCATTTGGAGATGTGACATAGCCACATCAATCCCAAGTTTTTGATGGTGAGGACGGTGAGGACCTCTTGGTTCACCCCCAATGTCCACCCAATCTCGGGTCCGCATGGCTCATCATTGCATACCTGGTAGCACACCATCCACGAAGGTAAGGAACTTCTGCAACATATACATATCATCTGGGTAAATTATAATATTTCACTAACCTGAATAGTTCGGCCATATTGGGATGATTTCCCTTACTAACCATGATTCCAGTGAGGGAGAACAGTGAGGTCGTTATAATTTACCCAGATATCATATATTCTGTATGTGATATGTATATGTAATATATGCATATTCATGATTATTCATGTGCATATACATATACAATCATATACATCTGAAGATAAAAACATACATATACACATTCTTTAAGTACTCATGTATAGATATATAACGTGTACATACCCACTGCCTTTATACAGAACTTATTTGTTTTTGGGTTGATCTGACTCATGAGGCGTAAAATGCTCATACACCAGGCTGTACATAGGGCGGTGAAAACACTTGACATTCCAACACTCGAATTTTTGCTTCCCTCTCGAAAATTGCCATTAAAATGGTGAACATGATGATAAGCCATTGGATGCCATTGGGTGTTGAGCTTGGCCCATTGTTTTCAGGCAATTTCATGTCCATTCTTCAGTGGCTAAATCACTTTTTTCCTGGTAATTGTCCATCTTCCACCATCTTTGATGATGAAAACTCCACTTGGATGTGTACCGACTTGAATGGCACATAAAATGTTGCGCGACTTCCCGTAAGTCATACTTACAGTATCTCCAAGGTGTATGCATATATATATATTTATATGTGTGTGTGTGTTTGTGTATGTGCATATGCTATATATATACTGTATGTATACTTATACATATATGCAACATGTATCAACATGTCAAGTAATAACATCCAACATGTAATATGCAATATGTTTATATCTGTGCCAAAACAATCAGAAATAAATGGTGGCTTCCACAAACCAACCCTTTTTACCTAGGGATTCTTCACTACCATAGGAAGACAAGCATAACTATTTGGAGGTTTCCTAAAATGGAGGTACCCCCAGTCATCATCCATTTTAAGATGAATTTTTGCCTCAGAAAAACCATCCATTTTTGGCTATCCCGTGGTATCCGAAATGTATGGAAACCCCCAGAAATCTGCGTCTGGGTTCCAGAATATCTACGTCTGTGTTTATGTTTCTGGGTGTAGGGTGAATGTGTCATTCTTCGTTATTGTTTGGAATTTAACGAAATTTAATCGATTTTATGAGAGTGGTTGTAGTGAAATCAATGAATTTTAATGGAAGTCAAAGGTTCTTTTCAGTTTTTCTTTGTGTTTATTCATCGGGCTTTGAGGACCCATTGGGACTTGAGAACGATTCGGAACAGCTGGGAAGCTTGAAACCCTGAAGTAAAAAAATGTCAAGGACCGGGGGTATGCCCCCAAATAGTGATGTCATCTGCGGAAAAAAAGATGCTACCCTGCCATCTCCCGGCGAAAGCCAGCAAAACCCACCAAATTCCCACGTGTTCCCTGAGAATTTGGCGAGTTTCCCTAGAAAGTGTGGGGTTATCCCATTCTATCTCATTCTTATCCCTATGAAAAGCTTGGTTTCATGGCCCGGTGAACTCTCCCCGATGCCATTCACACGGAACCTTTCGGAGACGGGCCAAGCTGCTGTTTCTGATGGGTCCCTTTGATTCCCACACGCCCAGCGCCGCCCTCAACGATCTTGAAGCGCTCCGCACTCCAACCGTCTGGCAACTTGTCCTCAACGAAGACGGAGAAAAAAGGGGCCGGGACTTTCCAATTTTTTTGATGTCCTAAAATTGTCAAAATAGAGGGGCCGGGAGCTGGTATATCATCTATCATCATAGAAACCTGTTGGTTTGGAGTTTCAGATCTGTGATTTTACCATGAACAAAAGGGGAAAAAAAACAGGCAAATATCTTAATCAAAAAGAAATGCTCTGAGTATTGATGTTTACGTGTATACAAGTTGGGGACTTTAGCAATATAAATGTTGAGTCAAAGGAGCATCATCGAGGATAACCAACGAACATGACCAGCGTTTGAATTCTGAGATCTGGGTCGATATAATCCTAAGAAAATCAATGGCTGGAAGCAAAAGAACATCAAGTTAGCTTCAAAACCCTGTGTCGTTCCATGATACTGGTTGATCAAGAACGGGACTCCATTGATTTTGAATGATAATACCTAAAATATAGCTATATAGGGTTATTTTATCATCAAATATAGGAAATATATGGTGTGTATATATATATATATATAGATATTAATGACCATATGAAACCATATAAAACCATATCTAACCATATAATATATATACGTATATTGTAGTGTTCCCTTAATAATAGTATAACCTCCCCAAACCCATCAACAAGGGTGTCAAACACGGCCACAAGTTCTCACTGTTCTCGTCTGGTCACCTCAACGAGAACGATTTAGATTACCAAAGGCTACCGTTAAATATTATTATATATACATATATATATATGTATTATATTTCTGGTAAATATTGCAAATAACAAAAAATATGGTAAGTTAAAATAATATATGGGTATATACATATATTATCATTAATATTCATCTGGCTAAAGTAGGATTATAGTAATTTACCATAGTCGCTACCTCTTCTTGGGGATGACTCCGCGAATCACCATCATAAACCAGGCTTCGGGAGAACAGGTTCGGTCGCTATAATTTGCCCGGAATATGTATATATATATATATATATTCAAAGACATTAAATCTATTAAAAGTATGTTAGTTGACGTTTGTTATTGTTAGTTAATGGGTCTGATTATTACTTTTGGTTAGTTAGTTATATCCCATTCAAATCCCAGTAAATCCCCAGTCTCCCATGGTGATATACCCATACCATTTGGATTTTCTTAAGGACCCCCGAAACAATAAAAGTATTCCCCATAGATTCCCCAAGTAGTGGATTTCCCATTGGGAAATCAAGTCATATCAGCAATTCCAAGGATTGAATGAGAAATTCATGCTCGTTGCGAGTCCAAATCTCCCATTTATACGTGATGTTCCATGATTTTCCGGTTATGGAAATTATAACTGGGAAAATCGTGAAAATCACCTATAAATGGAGATTTAGAGCTGGGAAAATCATGAAAATCATGTTTCCAACCTCCATTGAACACTATATTTTCCATGATTTTCCCAGCAACCCCTCCATTTTGACGTCGCCAAGCATCCACGTTCTTCCTTGGACTGCGAGTCAGGTCGTTCTTGACCATCCTTGAGGAGCCGCGGTGTTTTCAGGGCAACAAGGAGATAGCCAGCAATATAAGTTGGGCTAGTGGATGAATTCATATTGTCATATTGTCATTCATTCAGATTTATCCTAGTCCTAGATATATATGTTGGAACTCTTAGATTTTCCAAGTTCCAAAATGCAACATTTCAACATTTCAACGCAACACATTGATCCAACCTGTTGTTGGATCACAGATGAGGATCCAGCGGATCCAACGAAAACAGTTCCTGGTATCGTTTCTGGATGGTGAATGGTAACACCTTAGAAAATTGCGGCAAACCTTAGACTTCCCTTTGTTCTCTTATCTAGTTGCAAGATCTGCAAGACCTTCACGCATCCTTTTCACCGCCACATGTCTGATCTGGGAATATAATAGATGAATATTTTTTTAAAAATAGCTTGCCCTCGGCGAAACCAACATAGATGTGGAGAATTCACCATTTGTAGACCATGTTCCTAGGGAAACCATGGGTTTTCCACATCTATGTTTACCCTAGGCCCTAGGGTAATGAATGAATGCATGAAGGAAAGAAGGAAGTAATGGATATAGCTCCACCAAAACTGCTGCCTGGCAGGCCGGGAAAAACAACAAAATCATGGGCCCCCATAGCGAACTGAACTACCCTCCGGTAAACAACCAACTCAATGGCCATTTTCCAGTTCGCTAACTGTTTGAAGTTAGGTTAAATTACCAGAGATAGCTGTAGTATCTATAGGTGGGTTATCCCTCCTCTTCTTACCTATCTATGTTAAATTACCAGGTAACCATTATTAACAACAAGTATTCACCATTTATAGGTAATATCGGTATTATTCACCATTTAACATACCATGGTTAATCTTAATATTATTCACCATTATTATTCTATGTTATAATGTTCTAATGTTAATTACCTTATCATTCCCAATTATTAACATCATTAACCACTATTAAGAACCTCACCACCATCCACAGCCGAATCGATCGCCCAGCGGCTTCAAGAATCGATTCTGCGAGGCGCTGTGGAAGGCAAACGTGCCGCCCACCAATTCGGACTCAGCGAAGCGGTTCCGGGCGGTTCCGGGCGGTTCTGGGAGTAGGTAGCTCTGGCTGTTGTGGTACATGGTCAGATTCTGCCAGAAGATGTTTGAAAATGCAGAATTGATAGTTGCAAGCAAGAAACTCTATCAATCCAGAAGTTTGATGTTATTCAAACTCAAAATGATGATCAAGATTGATAGTTGCATCGAAAATCTGACCCAAGTAGTATCATAGACACCCTCAACAAAGCGTCTGCTGGCCACTGCCAAAAAAAACTCTTGGGCGACCAAATCTAAGTGCAAAAAATTACCATCTGGTTATTTAACATGGCCATGGAAAATCACCATTTTTAATAGGTAAACCATCTATTTCTATGGGCCATCTATACCATGGCTATGTTAATCATAACCAGAGGGTATCTTCCAGACCCCATGTTTGGGGTTCAAAATTCTTAAACTACCCTCCAGTAAACGTCTACATGGCCGTGGTGTAGACGACCCGTTTGTAGTATCTCTACCTAAGTCTACCTATGTTCTTCAATGGTGACTTTCCATAGCAAAATGTAACATGTAACAACTTACCAGAAGGTCATTACCATAAGCAGAATAGCTGGTTGGCTATAGTTATATCATGTGTTATATCTCCTTAAATTCCATTAAGTTCCATTATATAAATTCCATAGTTATATCATATGTTATATCAATCTTATATATCAATTTTTATCATATGGTTATAGTTCCATTAAATTCCATATGTTAATTCGAATTAACATATGGAATTTAATGGAACTATAACCATATGATAAAAATTGATATATCTTCAACCCCGATTGGCTGAGAAGTTTAGGAAGTGTTTCGCGTCGAACCGAACGACACGGCAGCCGAAAACCTGAGTTCAATACCACAGTAACCACAGTATAACACCGTGGTTACAACCTCCAGTTCGTAACAACCACAGTACCCAACCATACACCTCACATCCAAAATCTTGGTACCCATCCATCTGTGAGATTGTCAAAAAGTTAATAACTCCAAAATTCAAATTGTCATAAACATTCATAAACCTAGTGTTTTCATAACTCCACAACAAAGTTAATAAACCATGATAAACCGAGTGTTCACGTGAAAATCCGCTGTCTCACCATGTTTTTCGCACGTGAAATCCATTTTTCAATCCCCCCATCTCCGCCAGACGTATCCAGACGTCTGGTGGCCTTGCAGCTTCCCGTGTAGTAAGGATCGCCTCAGGTTCCGTGACCGAAGCTGACCGATAACCAATGGGTACCAATGGGGATGAAATGGGATATAATCTAGCCAGCCAAAATTCACTCCGGCAGAAATGAAACCGGAAAGTCATATCTGAAATTCGAAATCAGAAAACATCAGAAAACCAATCACAACGTACAATGTGGATTTCATGGGATCTCAACCAACCCAACAGCATCTCTTTCTGGGGGATTCACCATGGGACCAAAAAAACCAACAGCATATGGCGTGAATTCCATGGGAAAAAATTCATGGGGGAACTCATGGGATCAAAAGAAGACAAGTTCTCCTGACTAATTGGATCTAATTGGTGGTTGACCTACCCCTCAATGGATTGGTTCAAGGGAAAATCTACAGGAAACCATGGTTTTTACCATCAAATCTAGGGCTTTCCTGTAAATTTTCCCATCATCCAATTCTATGGTGGTTGACCTACCCCATGAAGAATATGAGTTCGTCAGATTGGATCATCATCCCAACTATTGGGGAAAATAAAAGTTATGTTCCAAAACCACCAAGCAGATATGTTCCCAATAAGCGAAAAACTCAAAAATGATTGACAGTGTTACCTTCCGGTATTTTTGGTACATAGCGAACTGGAAAATGGCCGATAGAAATAGGAGCACTTTGTGCTCCTGAAATGTTGATTTTCCATAGCTATGGGTGTGTCTGACAATAGGGGATACTCACAAGCAGCCATTTTGAAAACAAAACATAGTAGTAATCCCTGGGAATATGCACTATTTTCAGACAAAGTCATATGAAAAACAATGGCAACAAAATCATTAAGACAAGAATATGATTGGTAAAAATAACGATTAATCAGTCTTAATTTGGATAGTGAAATCGGGGCCGGTGACTGGTATATGATTTATAATATATATATATATATAATATATATAATTATATATATAACTATCATCTAATCATCTACCAATAAAGGTTGTTAAGTGGGGGGAAGCCTCTATCAACCAACCGCAATGGACGTCCAAGAATATCTACCAAGCAGCAAAGAAAAGCGTTGTATGATAAAGGAAACTTAAAGATGTTGTTTCCAGTATCATCCGGTATGATAATCCATAATTCATCTGGATGTTGAAACAAAAATGAAGACATTGGTTTGTCCAAAAAATACAGGATGCAATGGCCATCAAAGAACGGGGAGAATGAGTCGTTTGAAGCCTAGGTAAGCCACGAATTATGGCTACTGCAACTTTACATATACATTGAGGGTTTCTAAAATTGGGGTAACGACAAATCAAAAAACATCGATAATTTGGGGGTACACCCATTTTAGGAAACCTCCATATAGAATCATATAGATACGGTTGCCCCTCAGAAAGAATAAAACATGTTCTGAAAAAGGATATTGCAAGTAGGGACCCTGCGGTTTTTTCCCTGCAGGAACGCGTATGTCTGCGTTCCTCAAATGAGTCGAGTTTCTGGAAGTTCTGACAGCATCTATGGTGGACGTGCTCAAATCTTCCATGGGGCGTTACAAACTTTTTGACCTTCACCGAATTTTGGAGGTCTAAAAGCCAATAATCCGCACGAATCGTACTCCAAACCAACAGTCCGACAGTTCCTTCTTCCAAACGAGGAACTGGTGCTGGCTGTGATAGTTCCAAAGTAACCTGCTGGAAGTTGGGGCTCCACACCAAATGGTTCTCGGAACTTCTGCCAGGGGAGAACCCAAAAAACAAACACCAGTCGGCTTTAAGGGGAAACCAATGCTGTCAATGGCTATCCCTGCCTTTGGGGCTATCCCATTGGAAGAAACACTCATGCGTTTCTTTACAAAAAGGACCAAAGGCATATTCATCTGTGGGGTGTCATCACGTTCACTTTGTGGATTCTTTGTGGGGATATGTCGAAACCTATAATACCATGTAATTCCATGCATGGTATATATGCTAACATGACTGGGGTATATTGATGGAATCCATGTTACCATATATATAGCATACATGGATCCTATGGGTATAATACCATATAATCCCATAGAAATCCCATAGAAATCCCATAGAAATACCATAGAAATACCATAGAAATACCATATAATCCCATAGAATACCATACTTTTGCGGGAGGAACGTCCATACTTTTGAGCTGCCTCCCCGCCATCTTCCTAGGATCGCGGATCGAAACAAAACCCAAATCCCGTTGCTTTCGGTTGGAGCTTACCGCCTCTTGTTTGTGGTGGATTGACCAATACCAAAAAAAAACTCATCAACCATCCTTTATCCAGGGAAAACATAGTATATCATCGGTGGATCCCATATTTTCTGGCATTCTTCGGGTTGCTCCAAACTCCACAGCTACAAAGATAGTAAATTGGGGAAATGTAGACCCCTGGCGGCTATCATTTATCTACAGGGTTGAAGTACTGAAAATTATGGGGATACCATCTGGTTATGACTAACAGTTCGCCATGGAAAGATCCACCCATTTTTAAGTTCGGTAAACCATCTAAACCATCTATTTCTATGAGCCATCTATACCATGGCTATGGTATAGATGGCCCATAGAAATAGATTGTTTACCTATTAAAAAGGGTGATTTTCCATGGCGAACTGTTAAATAAAATTATGGGGATTTTTAATGGAATACAACCTACTTGGGAGTGCAGTGAACCAAGTGAACCTCTTGTGAACCATATCGTGAGTGGTTGTATGACAAACGATATTTCAACCCCATACCCATGACGGATCCATGCATGGTATATATGCTAACATGACTGGGGTATATTGATGGAATCCATGTTACCATATATAGCATACATGGATCCTATGGGATATTTTGTGGTATGATTCTCGTTGCAAAGGCACGCAGGGAAAAACTTTCTTGGAAGGGAAAAAAAAAACTGCACAGAATGGGAAACCACGGCCTCATGCGGCACTGCCAAAGGCACTAAAAGGCTTCTCCCACAGCAATAGAGGTGGTGTTCAGAATAGGCCATGACTCAAAAATACGTCCATTTAACCAACAACAATGCGGCGGTATGAACCAGCAACAATGGGGATCTAATGCATATGTGCTGGAATAACACTATATCATAAATTTGAATATATAATAAGTTTGGATATAACAAATGGAATAATATCACCATATAATAAAGTTGGAAAATAACCTGTAATATATCTGAGTAAATTACAATATTTCACTAACCTGAAATAAGGCTATTTGAGGATAATCCCCCTTACTAACCATGATTCCAGTGAGGTCGTAGTGAGGTCGTTATAATTTACCCTGATATATAATAAATTTGTTTTCCAAGTCAGCATTGGTTTTGCTCACCTCAGCCAGGAAAAAAATGAAAATAATGCACAGCTGTGTAGTAGCGACTTTTTTTCCAGGCATGACAAAAATAGGGGATTGGACGTGAGCCATTTTGGCCCATGGTATGTATATGTTGGGCCTATGGTATAACTATATTTCATGGAACGAATCTTATCGAATCTTGGATATATCCCAAGACATCTGTAACAAACTGACAAAAAAAAAAACTGAAACTATCATGGGAAATTGGCGGAATTGCAAGCAGTTGTTCGCCCAACTTTCGCTGGGGTTTTGCCAAATTCCCGAATCATTCCAGTGGCGTGGCTTTCCATGTGCGGTCCGTGGGTCGGATAAATCCGACTGGCAAAGTTTTCTCCACCGAAACACACCCCCAAAAAAATTCAAAACCATGGCTAGGTGATTGGAGTGCTGAACTGGAGCTTCGTTCACTGTTGGGCAATTTCGCCGTGCGATTGAAAATATGATGATTAAATTTCCCTGTTGTTTTTTGATATATACCAACCTTTCGACGCAAGATCTTAGAGTCCATAGTCCCGAAGTTTGGAACACCACGGTTACTTCGTTATTCCAAGCACCTTTCCAGCATCTGCAGCCATCAGGGACCTCAGTGGCTCAGTTTAACTTGTTAGAAAATCGGAAAACGAGTGATGCTGATCACGATATTAACTGTGATCATGACGATCGATGCCCTGCCAATATCTATATAAATATACATACATACATATTATATATATATATATATATGTGTATATGATGCTGTATATAGAAATCAAATAAATATAATATAAATGTATATATATATATATAGGTACAATATCAAAAAAACATTTATAAAATGTTATAAACATTTTCGCTGAAAACCCTACGTTTGACCGTGCTGGAAGTCAACTGAACGCGACATGATCAGATCGTCATCATGACCATCAGCATCACCATGATCATCATCATCAGCATCATCATCATCATCATCATATCATGAAGATAAGTGGAAGCTCAAAAACCATTTAACATATTTGCTCAGAGGGGATGGGGGATCTGATCCCTTTTGAAGATTAGATTCCCCAAGTAGAAAGCGCCCCTGTTAAACTTATGGATGTCTCAGCCGGATATCTCCTTGCTTGTGTCACCAGAGAGTAGCGGGAGCAAGCTGTCACGAGGGATGCACACTCTCGGGCAGAAAGACCGTCTTGCACCCACCACGAGAGAGAGTCTGGCAGTCTACCCGGCTGCCTGTTTTGAGCCATCCTCCTCTGCATGACTCATGTACAATGTACTTGCCCGTGGGTCTTTGTTGAACGTGTGTGTTTGGAGGGTGTAGATCATGTTTGATTTAGATAGTAGAGGAGAGATCTTGTGGGTTATGGTCGAACGTGGGCTTTGGCGCCAACATTTTTTTGCAATAATGCGAGCTGCAGTAATATTTCCTGTAATCTTCGCTCTCAATTAATGCTGTTTTGCCTTTGCCGTCTATTTGGAGCCCCAAAAAAGATGGAAAAGTAAAATCCGATTCTGTGGTAAATTGTGTTTCGAAGGGTTGAGGGAAACTCCTAAATTTGACAGTAAAAACATGTAAAAACCATGGTTTCTTGCAGATGTTCCCTTAAACCAAACCATTGATGAATGATTGAGGTCATAATCTAATCTCCTAAAAATATAATCAGCAAAAAGTGCTTTGGAAGATGGGTACCCAAAAAAAACACAACTGAGCAAAGCGCTACACATTTTTCCAATGCGGAAATGTGGTACATTTCACCCCAATAAAATTCAGATCAGGTTGGGTAATGCATAATCCATTTTAGTCGGATGCTACTGAAAAAGCATCTATATAAAAACCATCTAAAACCTACCCCAGTTATAAGTTGGTTTATAACCCATCTAAATATAATTATTTGCGTATCATACACTACTGTTATAACAGTTAAAAACCAACTTAGCTAACGAACTGGGGTCCCATCCTGTATCTTTTTGCGGCAAAACCATGGGTAAATTCTGATCCCGAACTGAAGTGTTTTCCGAGGTGCAGTGCTTCCTTCGGTCCAAACGGGACAGTTCACCACATGGCACTTGCTGTCGTGCAAGTAGTAGCCAGCGTTGCACGAGTCGCACTGGTTGTTGAACTGCGAAACGCCACCGAAATGGGAAGTGAATGGCAATTTGGATGAAGCCTTAAAGATGCTAAAGTGTCTTAACCTGTCTTACTTATTGCTTGAAGTATGGTTTAATGCTAGACATATCAAATAGTTCATAGTGGTTACAGACCGACAAACATTTCACTGTAGGGAAACAATTTGTGCAGAATGGTGAATTTTGCCAAAAAACATATTAAATCTTACCATTTATCTTACCCTCATGGTTGAAACCGTTGAAACCCTTATTTGGTACCTCAAAATGCCAACATGTGGATATTCTACGCCTGAAAAACTGCCACAATTTGGGGCTACAAATCACTAACCTGGGTGGTATTATAAAACCAAATAAAACCTATGACCTGATATTGCCATAGAGCACCCATGATTCTATCCCATGTTGCTGAAAAACAATTTGTACTATATGGGTATACTATATCGAAATTTTCATGGAGGGGTGCTCCACATTAGTGGATTTAGAATGGATCTTAAAGCTTCCAAGCCTTCAAATCAGCGGAAGTAACGGCTCATGGTTACCCCCAATGAATAAATTAAAGTAGTGATTTTCATGTGGAAAACTCAATGCCATGAAATAATATAAACATACATAAACAAAAAAATGAAAATTGTGATGGTTTGGGGATGGTTTGTGGCACTGGGTCTACCAGCTTAGTGGTTAGTCATGGTGAATAGTGCTTAATGATTGTTAGTACTTGGAGGATCAGGGGTTAATGTCCCCACATAAAAATGGGATAAGCCTAGTTGGGGGACTTTCTAACCAGTTACAATACTAACTTCGATGATCCTCAAAGTGGCGTATCCCAAGTTTATAACTGTTTTTTTGCCCCACACATTTTTTTTTGCATTAAATTCCATTGAAACACCATCAAAGCACAATGTTTGAGAAGATGGCTGTCCCACTATGTTTTTTATTTTCTCATTAAGATAACTCATACCCTCAGAGTTTAATTGGAAAAATTGTTTAACAAGTTTACCCTCCAGTCATGGAGTTTCCACCAGAAAATCTGCTATTTCAGGACCCGAAAAGAGCTTCTGAACCCTCTCTGTCCTATTCCCTCTATGCAGGCGGTACTCGTCTCAAAGCGACTCGAATCCCATATTATATCCCATCTGGTTGGTGGTATACCTACCCCTCTGAAAAATATGAAAGTCAGTTGGGATGGTGACATTCCCAATATATGCAAGAATAAAAGCCATGTTCCAAACCACCAACCAGATACTATATCCCATTAAATCCCGTTAAATCATGTTAAATCCCAATTTCCTTGGTCAAATCACCATGTTCCCAAAGTTTTTCCTATGCTCCCTTCCATCCCCCGCGGAACGCGCCACGCCTTTCGGTGCCCCGGTCCCGGGCAGCTGCGGCAGTTGCTGCCGCTGCCGGTGTGGCAGGTAAAGACCTGCCACAGGTCGGTTTGAAGCAGTTGGAAAATATCTATTATAATTATTATTATGTACTATTCATCATGTACTATTATGTACTATTCATTATTATAATTATTATAATTTATAATTATTATTATGTACTATTCATCATCGTGGTAGCGGTAGTGGTAGTGTAATTAGTGGTAGTGGTAGCGGTAGTGGTAGTGGAAATCAACCAGATATCCTCCAGTAAATTAACATAGACCCTGCCAAATAGGTGATTGGAAGATTAGTTTCCACTGAAAAACAACGGTAGTTACGAGCTCGAACTGTCGATCTACTGGAGGGTACAGGGTATGGAAAAATCCTTTGGAGACCATAGTCAATGGCCATGCAACAGGAACCGATTGATTGGAGGTACCGATTCCATATATGTTTGGCCTATTTTTCAGGCCTATGTAAGAGAATATCCCAGCAAAATATGGTCTGAAACATGGTACTAACGTAGCTCCATCAATTGGATCCTGGAATTCTCATTGACATGGCCTTTAAAAGTTTTCAGTAATCTTACGGGTATATAATCTTACCCCAGGCTACAGCCGTGTAAACAACTGCCTTCACCACATAGAAGATCTGATCCGGCCAGTTCCCAGGCAGCTTATCGCCATCCTCAGCTGATCGAAATTCATGGTCCAATGGTGGGTTTTCAGGAAACCTTTATCTATCTTTATCTATATAGATAAAGTACCATTTTATGAGATAATGATTGATACAGAATAGATAGATATAGTATATGGATAAACGATGGATCAGGTACCATCTTGCAGTACCGTAATGATGAACAATATGGATCTCTTACAAATGATGGATATGAAATGATAGATATATATATATATATGTAGATATAATAAGGGGACCTTTCCCCAATCTTATCATCTCCATAATATTTTCACGAACACATCTATCCTCGGGTAGAGATACAAAAAGACGTGGAAAAAACATAGGGAAAGCCGTTAAGAAAATGATCTAGATTCAAGCGGGTTTTTCCACATTTACAGGAGGGGAACTGTGAAAAATCATGAAAACTCCCCCCACCCTGAACAAGTATGTTAAATGGTTTGCTAGCTTCCACTTATCTTCATTATATGATGATGATGATGATGATGATGATGATGATGGTGGTGGTGGTGGTGGTGGTGGTGATGGTGATGGTGATGATGGTAATGATGGTGATGATGGTGATGATGGTGATGATGATGATGATGATGATGATGATGACCTACGTAGGTGTGCGTATATGTGTGCATATACTGTGCGTATATGTGCGCGTGCGCGCATGTGTATAGAATTATGTATATATAATTGTTTTTCTGACACCAAAAACGTTCCAGACTAACAACATTCCAGATATTCGTGTCAGAAAACCAGGGTTTCGTCATCATTCTGGACAAATTGCAATCACCAGTTTGATTCCCCCTACTAAAGCACAAGTTGTTGGTGACCTCAATCAGTGAGCTCGCAACATAATTCACCTCGGCATCTCTATATTTCATGGCTAAACCACGCTAAACCCCCATTGTTTCATGGTTAAATTAAAATTTTGGATGGTTGCCCTCTGAAATTTAAGATATTCATCTTTGCGTCAGAATCACCATTTTAGGTCAATCATATCGAACTGAATGGGCCATGTTACCATGTTCAATAGCTACATTATGCTACATTAAATTTCCAGAGTGTAATTAACTTCCAGTCTTTGACTCATTCATTAGATCCATTTTACGATGGATGATTAGATCCATCATCAATTTGTTTTTGTTTAATCCATTTAATCAAATGACTCATTGATGATTTGTGAAAAAATCACCATTCTTCATCATGATGGTTAACTTCCCAATGTTTCACGTTCGATGTTTTTCATGCCGAAGTCCACATCTTTCGCCGAGAAACCAAGGGGAGCGGATACACGTTACCACCTCCATGGATTCCCAGGAAACCTCGATTTTTGCCGCGTGGAAAAATAGTGCGGTTATTTTTGGCCCATGAAAAACGGAGAAATGATGAGAAATGGGGATGGGTCAAAACCCTATCCCCCTGGTGAACCTCAAAATAGCTGGTAAATGGATGTTCATCCCACTAAAAATGGTATCTATAGGTATTGACCCATACCCAAATGTCTAGAGTCATGGCTCTTGAAAAGTGAGCCATTGGCCACGAAAAGTGAACATTGAAGGTAAATCCCATGGTGGTGAATACGGATTCATAATGGTTAATAATGGTGAATACTGGCTTGTAATGAAAAAGATGTGTGGAAATGTTGAAAAATCGGGAGTTCAGCAGCAAAAGTTGGGAAGCCATGAACGAATTGGGGACAACGGTGAGTTGACTATCAGAACCGGTGACTGATCTGAATAAGCCAATATGATACAAAGTGGGGTCCCCTAGGTAGATGGTTTACAACTCCAATAACCACCAGTATGGTTTTAAACCAGCTATCTAGGGGAGTTTTAAACTATTGGACCCTATTGGATACTGGATTCATCTACCATAGTTTAAACTATACGGTATCATAAACTAGATAGTTTTAAATCCCATGAATGTTTATGATACCGTATAACTATGTTATTCATGGGATGTCGTAGACCAACTTATAACTCGGGGACCCACCCAGTTGTACGCCGTTTTTCGAGCGAATCAGTGACCAAACTCCTCCATACGTGGCTTGGTACAGAAATGTCGCCGTGGCTGTCACCTATCATTTTTCTTGTGATTTTGACGTTTTGTTTCATCAGGTTAGGCTTGGTTTAGGTATGTTTAGGTATAGACACTGTTCGCTAAACACTCTTCAAAGAAAAATGCGCTGTAAATGATTGACAAGATATTCCTCGATATTCCTCGATATTCCTCCATTGATACTTGACCAATACGTTGATGTATCAGCCTGTTTCCAAGCTGGAAAAAGATACCACCCTGGGAGCCTGGGAAAATCGATTTAGATCAGAACGAACCATTCATGGAAGATTCAAACCGAGCTTAAAACCACAGGATGCTGCCCCCCAGTTACAGTACAAGTTGCTTTCAAACCCCATCTAAATATACTGATAATTATCATACACTATTGTTATTATATAGTTACTATATAGTTATAAACCAACTGTTTGCAAATGAACTGGGGCCCCATCCTGTAGATCCCGAGTTGATATGTGAAACCACCAACCAGGCATTGTCAGTCCTTATGGGTTTGTCCAACAATAGGCTACCCAAAATTAGGTAATGTTTAAAAACATTAAAACCTAATGTTCCCCTCTAAAATCACCATTTCATCATATATTTCATACAGATACCTCCGTATTTTCTAGACAATATCTGGTTGGTGGTTTCAATCCCTCTGAAAAATATGAAAGTCAGTTGGGATGATGACATTCCCAATGTATGGAAAGTCATAAAATTCATGTTCCAAACCACCAATCAGATATCCATTTTTCACTAGTTGAATCCCCATATGGACTTGTCTGAAAAATGAGGTCAAATTTTCATGCTTGAGGACCTCATTCTCCCAATTAATATTACCACTAGTGGACGTATTCAAACATGGCTTGCTGGAAAACCATGTTTTTTCAATTTTACCAGCTATAAACCCAAAATTGCGTTCAAGGATTTCGCAGCCGCGGTTGATGATCGGAGGGTATCAACCAATATTCCACTAATATCTCATATATTCTCATATTATATTCCATTAGATCCAGTTAAGTCCCATTAAACACCCATTAAATCCAGTTAAATCCTCATTAAATCCCTTTATTTATTTTCAATTATTTTCATAGTTAATCCACTATTTGTTCACGGGATATAGCCCATTTGAGACACAGCCAGACACAGCCGGGCGTCGATTGTGTCGGGCATTGTGTAAGCCCACATGTCCATGGCCCATGTCCACCACAGTGAATTTCGACTGGCGGAGGTTGCTGGGAAGCCCTGGCCTTTTTAACAATGGAGCAGCGGGTGCGAAAAAGTTTTTAGCCCTGTTGCTTAATGATTGAAATGCGAGTTAAATAGGGGTTTAACCGTGATTATTGACCTTTAACTTTTAACTACATTAGGGTTTCTCGCAAACATATGGGGATATCATCGATAAATGATGGTTGGTTAATTACTATTGGAGGCTTATTATATAGACATTGTCAGATATTGTCACACTCCAATACCGAGAATCCGTTCCGAACAAGCTAGCAATGGGCGACGTTGCGGATTCGCAATACCAACCATGGAGCTGATGACCGGAGCGATCCGGAAGCTACTCAATCGACCAACATTTGTCAACGATATGCACAGTCATGGAGGTTTCATGAGGTTTCCTAAGTCATGGGTGTACCCAGTTTTCATCCCAAATTAAACCATTTTAGTATTCAAACCCCTGGTTACTTGGGGGTCCCCCCATTTTTGAAAGCTCCATGCTATATCGGTGACAGCCCTGGTTTTCACCAGGTCGAGGCTTCCGCAAAAATGGTGTACACCAAAATCACAAAATCATCCAAAATTGTTTATTATCAATGGTAGCACCATTGGCTTGGGGTAGCGATATTTTAGGAAACCACCATCTTGGGGTGACCGTGGGAATTTCACGGAAAATTCCGAATCGAAAACGTGGATTTGATCTGTTGATTAGTGGCGATTGCCCCATGGCCATGGGACTCTCATCGTCAAAGCATGGAATTTGCCTCTTCTAATTAGATTTTAATTGACATCCACAGTTTTAATGCATGATATGCATGTACCCTCCGGTAAACGTTTACAGTTTGCGAACTGGAAAATCACCATCGTTAAGTTCGGTACAACTCTTTCGACTGGGCCATGGCTTCCAGTTCGCTATGTTAAATTACCAGAGGGTATCCTGTGTGCGATGCCCTTCAACCAAATCCCGAATACTGGTTGGTGCATAGTTCTCCCCAATAAACTGGACCTAAAAAATCCCTCAAAAAATCACCAGGTGCGTTCATAATAGGAACCTATTTCAATAAATAGTTAAACATCATTTATCAAGCAGTATATCAAATATATCAAGTATGATGATTTGATTAAAACATATTAAAACCCTGTGGTTGTGAGATTGTTTCATCCCCATTCTGTTTGGCAGGGTCCTTTTTCCCGTTTTTTTTTCTAGCCACCGCTGAAAAAGGCATAAAAAGGCACCTCGTCCGTCAGGTGCTGCGTACGATAGATATCCTGCGACCAGCAACGAATCGTCCGAGGTGGGGCCTAGCAAACCTGCTTTTGAACTCAGTCAACTATGGTAACTATAGTAGGTATATGATGGTATATAATAGTTTGTCTGAAAATTGAGGGGAACAAATTCACCAATGGATAGATAGGTTTATGGGTTTGCTTGAAAATTCTACGGGGATTTTTAAACCAATTTCAAACCCATCCGATGGTTAATCATAATCTTCCCTATCTGATGATTATTTCATTGATAAATCATCTGGTTGGTGGTTTCAACCCCTCCGAAAAAATATGGAAGTCAGTGGGAAGGATTATCCCAGGTATAAAATGGAAAAATAGAACATGTTTGAAATCACCAACCAGTTAACAATGGCTAATGATGGTTAATGATGGTTAATGATGGTTAATGATGGTTAATGATGGTTAATGATGGTTAATGATGGTTAATGATGACTATTTCATTGATAAAAACATGGCAAATTCCATCCAAAAATCTTCAGCGATTTGTGGTAGCATCGTCTGCCAGTCTGCCAAGTAACGGCAGTGTTGAGCTTCACCTCAAAGCGGGCGCGGCGACGAGCCACGGCGCATATGTTTAAGGCGAAACGGGAAACCATCATTTAGAATGGATCTATTCCATTTACCCTCTGGTAAACATACAAACAACTATGGAAAATCACCATGTTTAATGGGTAAATCAACTATAAATGACCATCACAATTTAAAATCCGGATCCATTGAATTGTTAAAATCAAGGCCCAAAAGTGGTCAGACCACATCAAAAATCGCCGATGTAAAATGCTGAGTCAAACGCATCATCGGGGATGAGTCCTTGTCTTCAGGGCTGCTCCCAGTATAACATGGCGAGGCAATCGTCTGTCAAGTAAGTACAACCCCCCCAAAAAAAATATCAAGATAAATCTTGGTGGGGATCAGTTGGCGCAAATGGGACTCCCAAGTGGCAAACCAGATTCATAGGGGTAAGTTATAACACTCCCAAGCACTTGGGAGGCAGCGGCCCGAAAGATGTGGGGAACCAGGCTTCCACCCGACCTGGTCCCGGCCCTAACAATAGACACACGCTTCGATGGACGAATGCACAGGCCACCAATACGAGGCCAAGGCGCCAAGAGGGAAGGGGATTCTTTGAAATGATTACCCTAGCAGCAAATTGACATATTAAAAATCCACCATCTACAACCTAAGTCTAACATGAAACTGCAGAAAAAGGCTCAGGAAAAAGTTTTTCCTATTAAAACTGGCCATGGTTGGGCTCCATCTTGAACATGTTGGGCATCCAAATTTCTTTGATGTCTCCCATTTTTAAGAAAATATATGAACACATAAAACAAACATCAAACATCAAACATCTCGTTGTTTTCTTCTTAAATCGTCCCTATTTTCGGTCGAACAATCCCATCAGATCTTTCCATCCGCCCGTCATCCAGAGAGTCACATAGCAACTCAAGGGGGCGTTCCAGAGTGCCACCTGCCCATTGCCAGCATCCTTGACCTGGCCAAGTTGGCTGTCGAACAGTTAAGCCGGCCACCAATAACCATGACATCTTAAAGTTTAACCATCAATGGTTCATAATGGTTAATAACCGTTCATAAGCCTCATGGTTTAGTTGATCATAATATGTTCACCATCTTATGAATGGTGAATCAATGTTAATAAGCATCATGGATCTATGATCTATGATCTATGGATCTGAAATCACCCCGATTTGAAGATTTCATTCTGAATTTATCCCCATAGAAAATAAACCTGAATCTCCCATCACTAATTTAACATAGCTATTGAAAATTGCCATTTATAGTGGATTTTCCCATCAAGAATTGTGATTTCCTTAGTTATGTATCAGTTTACCAGAGGATAGGCTTTTCAGATCATAAAGCATGCCCTATTTTTTTCGTCGAACTTTTCAGGTGTGTGAAGTCTTGAAATTTATCTGGACTAATGATGACTAATCTGGGTAAAACAATAATAAACATCAATAAACCATACCCCAGTCATCACCACAAATAGATAATAGGTGGTACGGTTACCATTCCCAGTCATGGGTGATGTTTTCTTGTTTTACCGACATTATTCCAGTTCATCTGCAATTTGGACTCTCCCCTGATGAATAGATCCAATTAATGATCCTGGTTAGTTTCCAGGGCCATGATGCCATGATGCCATGGTCAAGTTCCGTGCTAAATGGGGTATGGTCATCCCACATGAATGGAATTCCAAACATAGATAGTCATTAAGCCCTTCTAATGGATGCATGACTGTTCCCCTCAAGATGAGTACACTATCCAAAGCAACTTTGGACAGGGAGCACCGGGAAAAAAAAAAAGTTTGTGAAGTACTAGAATTTCGAGAAGTTGTGTACTCTTTACATATACACTACGTATAGATTACTATAGTCTTCTAATACCTTTTATATAAATATAGACTTTAGAATTTACTATAGTCTTCCAATGATGAATATAAATTATATAAAATTTAGGTGTGTTTTTACTATAAATTGGTGTATATTACTATAGTCTTCTAATACATATCCATCATTTTTTAGTGACACAAAGGCCAGTAAAGTTGCAGCCCAGTTTCCCCAAGACGACCATCCCATCATTGTCACGAAAGAATACGAAAGAAGCAAGCCACCAAAGTTGAAATCATGGCCAATCGATAGTGATATATCAATATATTTATATAATATATATATAATAATACCACGATAAATTGGTTTATATATGGCTAATCTATATCACTATATCAATATTTTGGGGGAAGGGTAGCTAGTTAAGGCCTGCCAAGGAACAATTTTGGGTTTATTGGTCTATTCATGTGGCAAAAGATGAACCCACCAACTTCTTTGCCAATCTTGGAAACCCTGCAAAAAATTAAATTCTTAGTTGGTGAACGTAGATAATCACATTGATGCCACAAAACAAAAGGATTAGTTTCTACCCATCTAAGATTGACCAAGGAATATGGAAGAAATCACCAAGTTCGCAAAAAAACACGACAATGCTTCTGTATGTCAGCCAGAACTACATAGCCAAAATTGTTTCATATATCTGGTCAAATTATAATAATTCATTCACTAACCTGAATAGTTCGGTCATTTGGGGATAGTTGATCCTTACTAATCACTATTCCAAGGTTCCGAAGAACAGTGACGTCGTTATGATTTACCCAGATATATCCCAGCCTACGTGGTTCCTGTCAAGGACTCCATCCTTTAAATGGAAAATGTTTGGTTTAAAACTGCTTTAAAACTGTTTTAAAACAATGACTAAACTCATAGAAATGCTACTCTCAATTCGAAAAATTTTGGATTTACATCGGAACTTCGTATCTAACGATTACTCATGCGCCAAGCTGCTGAACACGTTTCCCATGGTTTTTCGACCATTGGCTTGGATGAAACCCAACACATTCCGCTGGTTGGTGAACGGGATTTCCAGTTCATGGAGTATTAGTATGATATTCCATATTCCCATGGACTCCCCAACTAGTATTGGATTACTGGGCAGTCGAACCCCCTACAATCATCAACAACTCATCATTCGTCACTAATCATTAGTTTCATCCCCATATAATGTTCTTATTTGACGCTGCATTTGTTCCAGGGGGAAAAAATTAAGACTGATGTCTAAGTCCCATTTCAATCACATTTCAATAATCAAGCAAAAGGGACTTAGCCAAGAATGTCTTAGAGCCGGTTTGGTATACCATCAATCATGGTTGAACCCTCCAACAATCAATCAACCAGTCAGTCAACCAACCAACCAACCAATCAACCAATCAATTCAATCAATCAACCAATCAATTCAATCAATCCAATCAATCCAATGAATCCAATGAATCCAATCAATCCAATCAATCCAATCAATCAAATCAAATCAATCAATCAAATCAATGGATCCATCCAGCCATCAATCAATCAATCCATGGGAAAAAGGACATCTACCTGGATGTGCTGATGGAACCCCAAAAAAATATACCACAGGGTAAATGTTTACATAGATGTGGAAAACCCATGGGGAACCCCCAGCGAAAATACGTGTATATATAATATACACACAATCCGCCGGCCTGCCGGCGTGTCTGATTGGAAGGTGTTGTTCTTGTTTCTGTTCTTGGCTTGTACTTGTTCCTTTTTTCTCTTGCTGCGCGTTTTTGCTTCGTCTGAATCAAGTCCACCCCCCCTCCCCCCAACTACACCACCACCACCACCACCACGAGTACGACGACGACGACTACTACTTCTACTACTACTACTACTACTACTACTACTACTACTACTCCTACTACTCCTACTACTACTCCTACTCCTACTACTCCTACTACTCCTACTACTCCTACTACTCCTACTACTCCTACTACTCCTACTAC
>Ga0126342_10004047_pt1 | contig 24710 bp, 27 predicted proteins | sample Cyp1metagenome_FD_92528 | JGI IMG/M metagenome (GOLD analysis project Ga0126342, IMG submission 92528) | Coral microbial communities from Lord Howe Island, Old Settlement Bay, Australia - Cyphastrea 1 metagenome | ecosystem: Host-associated > Invertebrates > Cnidaria > Coral ...
ATAGACCTATATAAACATATATATATACATACACATTACACATCATAATAGACCTATATAAACATATATATATATACATACACATTACACATCATAATAGACCTATATAAACATATATATATATATATATCGACATTTGTGGCATCTCGTCTCCCGATGCGGTGGATGTGTCCCAGGCACCTGCGTCTTCGGCGCTGCTGGGCTGCACAGTGCCATGGAGGCCGTCCGTGCCTCGACGCGTTCGACGAATCGCTACTTCTTCGGCCTGGTGGCCACGGCGTTTCTGACGGCCGCCACCTGGAGGGCTGTGACACCCACTGTTCCGGTGCATTGAACTGCGACATTTTGGGATGGTCAGAATGGGACGAATAGAAAATGGAGATGGTGACCAGACTCTTGAGCCAATTCAGTCCTGACTGAGCCTGGAGGCTTTGTGAACGGGTCGGCTTAAAGTTGGACAGTTCGCGACCTTTCGAATGACCTGCACAGGAGCGACTGCCAAGCCATTGCTGTTCCAAACCTACCAGAGGTAGGCACCAAAATTTGCTGCCAATGAAGAAGAACAGAGACAATTGGCTCCTGTTAGAAAAGACATGCGCTGATGCTCACATGAAATTACGTGAAAAGGTTGTGATTCCCCCAGAGACCCTGGAGGGCTGTCAAGTAGCTAAGCAAGTTGATCATGGATGACTCTTGGCCCGTCCACTACCAGTGGACATATTCCAAGAATAGACGCTTCGTAACCCCATGACTTTGGAAATTTTGGAAAGCATCCCATCGTACCACATTCAAGAGATTGTCTTTTTTAAGCTTCCAACGTGCCTTGGTGGTTTCACGAGCTTCTCAGCTTCTCGAGCTGGTTCCTGTGATGAATTCAAGAGTGCGAGGATTACCAAAAGGTTGTTGAATGAGACCCTTACAGCATGGGGAGGACAAAGAATAGGCTGTATGGTTTTTGATCAGACTTTTGGCCTTGAATATGACTGGAAGATTGATGAAGGTAGCCCAGGTATCCAGCGTTGAGAAATCGCTCATTCGAGGCTCAGTGCCTTTGCAAGTCTTCACATAAAAAAAACACCCTTTATGATCCTTTATGCTTGTACGGCGTGCTGGGTAGGGTGTGTAGGGCGTGTAGGGCGTGTAGTGTGTAGGGTATTTTGTCCAATGCAAAAAATGGTTGAAGCGTTGAGTTTTACCAGTAGCTCAACAGCTCTCGTAGGTCGGATTTCTGTCAATTGAGACTGATCCAACAGTGCACCCCTTCAAGTGCAAAGAGCATGGCTCCGCGGCGAAGCCATGCTTCAGACTTCGCAATTGGCTGGACGAATGTGGGGGGTCTCAGATCCTCCCTGGTTGTGTCCCCCATCAGCTTCATTGAAGATGAACAAATTCATCTTCGATAGCACAGATTTTGCTCCCAAGTCATAGGTTAGAATACATTATATATATATTTACACATAATATGTGTATAATAGTAAATGTATAGTAATAAATACAAATATAAATATAGATTTAAATAGAGATATAGATATAAATATAGATATAAATCTAGATATAAATCTAGATATAAAGATAGATATGAATATAGATATAAATATAGATATAAATATTGATATATATATAAGTATTATACTGTATATTTGAAGGCTTACGCCTGACAGCCGGGCGCCGGCAGAGAAATGGCCGTACGTGCGTCCCTGTTTTGCGCACGTCGACGACGAGTACTACGACGACGACGACGACTACTACTACTACTACGACGACGACGACTATTAATACCACTACTACTACGACAACGACGACGACAACTACTACGACTACTACTAGTAGTACTAGCAGTACTAGTAGTACTAGTAGGACTAGTAGTACTAGTAGTACTAGCAGTACTAGTAGTACTAGTAGTACTAGTAGTACTAGTAGTAGTAGTAGTACTACTACTACTACTACCACTACCACTACCACTACCATTACCACTACCATTACCACTACCACTACCACTACCACTACCACTACCACTACGACGACTAGTAGCCATACGTCGTTGTCGTTGTCGTTGTCGTTGTCGTCGTCGTTGTTGTCGTTGCTGTTGTTAGTGCTGTTGTTGTTGTTGTTGTTCTTGTTCTTGTTCTTGTTCTTGTCCTTGTTGTTGTTGTTGATGATGATAATGATGATGATGATGATGATGATGATGTTGATGTTGATGTTGATGGTCTTGTTGGGCCTATGTTGGCCTATGTTGGCCTATGTTGGCCTATGTTGGCCTATGTTGGCCTATGTTGGCCTATGTTGGTTCGATGTTGGCCCTATGTTGGCCTATGTGGGCCCCATCTTGGCCCATGTTGGCCCTGTCGTAGCCCTATGTTGGCCTATGTTGGCCCCATGTTGGCCCATCTTGGGGCCTATGTCGGGATTCAAGGGAAACCCAGTCACTGTCGCTTAGTTCCAATAGGATAGATCCCCAGGTGTTGCCTATCTGTTCTCTGCAGTCTCTGCTCGTTGGGATTTTGTGAATTCACTTGCCAATGCTTATCACCTTGAATCTGCAGTTTTTCTCACTGACATCACAGATGCTGCTGTGGGCTGCTTCCCAGAATCAAAGGCTAGGCACAGCGAGACGGGCTGGCTGTGGATTTGAGGTACAGCGAGGCAGGGCAACGATTGCTTGTGATGAGTTTGGTTTTGTTGATTTTGTTGTTTGTTCAGTATCCGCCTGCAAAAGTCTTACAGCAATAGCATGAGCAAGACACCCAGTGTGCAAGCCAAGTGGTCAGATAAGTCTTTTGCAGAAATCATGAGGGGTGAAAGGGGGACCCTAGCTTCACAGAGCTTCAACCCTCTAGGGCCAAATTGCGGTTTTGCAGGCAAAACTATGCAGAATTAAATTATTCTCTTTGGATCTCTTTTGCTATATGCCAGCATTCTGAGCACACGTCGTGTGCACATGGCAGGTCATAGGTGTTTGCGTTGGGCTACTTCAGCCACAAACCAGCAGAAAGAGGCCAGCCATTTTGCAAAAGGTGGCAGTGCCGAAGCCATGCTTTCAAACTGGGTGAGCTACGGCAGCTACGACTTTGTATAACGTTGTATATATATATATATATATATATGAATGTATATGATTGAACTTTGGCAGAAGACCTACCGAACCTCAAGACTAATGCCATTCCTTTTTCCAACCCGTTATAGGTGAATATAGGTGAATCATAGCCACAAGGGAGGAAATCGCCACGGAGCAACCCCGAATCATCAAGATTCTGTCTTACAAAGATGATGTCAATATCCATCCTGTGGATGTGTACGGATGATCTATGATGATCTCTTGGGCACTGCCCAGATCCGCGCAAGGACTGGCAGAAGGAAAGCGATTTCGCTCGCAAGCTGCGACGCCTTCCAGCTCGAGAGCTCTGTGAGGCAGCTGGACAATGCTGGACACAGATTCGGCAGATTGCTGCCAAATTGCTGGAAGTTGCATTGCATTGCTTGGCAGATCTCGGTCTCCTCAAGATTGTGAAGTAAGCAAGCTTCAAAGAATTGTAGTTCAAAGTTTCAGCAAGAGAGGTATCCCAAGCAGGACTCAATTCTCTACAGTCGTTGACTTTGAAATCGATGATGACACTGATCATCCAAAAAGTATGATGCACCCGAGGCAGTTCAGCCTCGCTTGAATGACTTGGATTTTGTGTCGATGTTGACGGCTTTCCAGCGACTTTCCAAGTTGGGCATCAAGAATCCCGAGGACGGACTTACTTGAATGGGGTTTGGACAACATTGGACAGAAACTCTGAAGAATGGGTTCAATCGTGGGAGGGGCAACATCTTCTTGTAGATTTTCCTGTTTTCAGTTTCAGTGATAGAGAATCCAAGGAAAACAAGAACATGAACTGCTTCCTCCTCAATTGCTGAAATTGAGATCATCCCTGACTCACCTGTTCATGTTCTGCGGGGTTTGCCGAAGACTCAAACGATGATTTGTGATTTCATGAGATTTCATGAGATTTCATGAGATTTCATGAGATTTCATGAGATTTCATGAGATTTCATGAGATTTCATGACATTTCATGACATTTCATGGCGTACAAAGGAGGAGGAGCTGGCAGTGAAACTCATTCAGGGCCTGCGAAGGCGCCCTTCGACCGTGTGCATATCCTTGACCGTTTCCAACAGCACTTGCTTTGCTAACATTTGGAACAATTTGAATCAACAATTTACTAGTAATAGGGGTTGCAACAATTTTGGGTACAGCGCAGAACAGATGATTGCCATCTTGGTACTCATAGACTCGGAGGCACTGTTCGACTATGGTCATATCAGTCGAATGTGAGACTTGCTCGGCGAAATCCTTGAGGAACTTACATGCTTGTTGACATGAACTTTCATGAGCCACTAGCGGACCATGCTAGCGGATTGCATGATTTCACACAATAGGAAGACGTAATCCTCAGATGGACAGATACTCCCAGTTTCACTCCCCTCTGTTGGCAGTCAGACCGTCAGACCACAATATATCAGTTTGGTTGACAGGTACCTGGGCAGCCAGGTCGCACGGGAGCGAAACCGTTCCAGGTGCCGGATGGTGTTTGTTTCGGTGCCCATCCTTGATGATTTTTTGTTGCTCTTGACGTCCCTTCTCAAAGGATCTCATATGCTCAACCAAAGGCGTGCTCCTATCAGTCTGCACGGATTTGCAAGCAGTGATGTCCCGAGCATGTAGAATATTTTAGCCTGTTGCCACACGAGTCACATGAGCGTTTGCAGAAAACTCATAGGTCTGCTGTCATCGACCCCAGAGCAACAACGACCTGTACACGATCCTTTTTTGACACGGTGACACGCGCAACACGAGGCGATTTCCCTGGCTCGCACAGGGAGCTTGGGCGGCAGCCAAAGTGCTGCCCGTGCCTTCAAAGACGCTTCAGACTGACGCAACGAAACTCCTGGAGGAGGTGCCTGGCCGCCTGGCCGCTTTGTCTTGGCATTGTCTTAGCTACACGCCAAGATCTTGAGCTATATTGTGATATGCCAAGATGAGAAGCGTCAGGAGGTGCTTCATGAGGGTAGTTCTCCGTTTCCAAACTTCCCTTGCATAGATTTTCCTCCCTTTCAATCCCTTTCACACATTTCACAAATCCCACACCAGGTGAGCCAAGCCAGCGCACAAGCACTGCAGCGGCGAAAGCCATTTGAAGCCAGGACTGAGCGACGGATGTTGGAGCAGCTTGGGGAGCACCCCGCAACATGATCCAATCATATCCATTTTTCCCTAATTTTATCCAATCATATTTCGATTGGATATCCAATCATACAATGAAAGGGTGCAAAGGGCGACCCAGCACTGACCCTGGTAGCTGGCGGCTGATGACTGTCGGATACTTGAACCATTCTCGTATGAATCTGTTGGAGCGCTGGATTTGTGCAGGGATGCGGCAAACTTGCTGTGGGCCTTGGCAACCATCCATTTGCTTAGCACAATTTTTATATATTTTTGATATTCTTGACTTGGGAAAGATCGTTGCTTCTCTTATGCCTGTTTTCGCCGCTCCTGTCATCCAGTTGTTGCCTGGATGCAGTGAAGCACTCCTCGCAAGGATAGGTCACTAACAAGCTCTCATTCAGACCAGTAGTGTCAGTAGTGTGATCACCGTACACTATCATGCACGTTGATACACTGGCATGTGGCATCATGTCACCAGCTTAAGTGCAGAAGCTGCCAGAGAAGCTGTTTTGACACCGCAACACTGTGCCATCCGACAATTATCCCCATGCGGTGACCTCCGCACCAGGCAGCAGCTCGAGTCTCTGCACCCATCGAAGCGTTCGATGCGCTGCTCGTGATGAAGACGGAGGCATTTGCGCCTCAGGACAGAAATCAATTCTTCGAATTCTTTCATTCATCTTGAACATTTCACAGCATTTGAGAGCATTTGACAACATTTGATGACTCGTCACCCACCCTGTACACAACATATTTCTCACACGTATGCCCTATGGCAACTATGGCAACTATGGAACATGGATAGACCGGATATGACCGGATCAAAGCAAAATGAAATCCTAATGACTTGAGTCAGTTGAGTCCTGTTGAATCCTAATGAGTCCGGTGGAGGACATCGCGAATCTCATTTGGGCCCTGACACGCCTAGAGAACCCCGGCGACAGCCGCCTGGCGATGTTGGAGAAGCTCTGCGGCTTGGCCCAGAAGCAGATCTGGCACTTGGAGCCACAGGCACCGATGCTGACCGATGCTGACCGATGCTCTGGTTTTGACCTGGAGTTGGACCCATTCTGCTCCAAGTCTGCTAAGTGAAAGTGTCAGAGCTGGACCCAAGATGGAACCGACGGAACTGCACAAAGTTTCCTTGCAGAGGTTTGCAACTGAAAAGCAAAATCGAGAAAGCAAAGTCATCTGACATGAACGCGAGATCAGGTCACTATTTCCGCAGCAAACCATGACATACCGGGAGAGAAAAAACATGAAAAAACAAGAATATGGCAAAGAACCGACCCCAAACTACCCTGATATGGTGTATACAACAGACACACTTGTATGTATGTATATAGATAATTCAATGAATAAGTAAATATAAATGAATGAATAACTAGACCAAAAAAATAAACAAATAAACAAACAAAGAAATAAATACCATATATTTATATGAATATGTATTATATGTATGTATATGTATGTATAAATGTATATTGTAGATATAATAGTCCAGTTCAGCTGACATGCCGGCCCTGGGCAAATTCAGGGCCTGGCAGCGGTGCTGAGTGCACTTGCAGCTGCTCGTGAGAGCCTCACACTTGGTCCTGGTGTCGCAACGACCGTGGCTACACTGCTGAGGGCAGCAGCTAAGAGCCTCTTGGTAGAAGATGGGGACTACCTGGCCTAGCCTGGACCTTCAATGCAACCCCTAATGTCAGGGTGCAACCTACTTTTGAACCGACAAGAGAGTCCCCATAACAGTTTTCTTGCCGATTGTAGAGATGCCGTTCAAACATGTTCAAACCAAGTAGCAGCCCATATGAGGATTGGAAGAGGAGCTGGATAACAGAAAGGAGTGGGTGCTCAGGTTTGACTGCCGAGGGATTTGAGAGAAAGGTAACTCAACATAGATTAGAAGAACCACGCCTTTTCAATGTTGTTCTGACTAATGTTTGCGTTTGGCTGCAGCTATACATGTATATGTATATGTTTATATAGTTATGTGTATTATATAGTTATGTGTATAATAATAATATATATATATATATATATACATACATACATGTATTTGTATACATCTGTCATTATACAGTACGAGCGATCACAAGTCCAACACGGTGTCTCTCATGCTTTGGCTTCTGAATTTGGGGAGTTTTGCTCAGTTTGCAAGGGTCCTCATGGTTCCTTCCATGTACATCATTGAAGCATTGGCCTACATGACAACATTGCTTTAAAGGAGTGTCAAGTTGATAATAACACAACAAGGTAAAGTGGTAACATGCCAGCAATCATTTCAAGGTGACTATTACATTGAATGACTCTAAATAGATCTTGCCCTCACCGTTTGTGTGTATACATGTGAGAGAATGTGAGCATTCTTGTTCAGGAAAGTTGTTCTCGTTTTGCTTAAGCACTGGATGCTGGGTGCAGGACCCATCAAGATGGAGGCACAGACTCGTGGTTGAATTCAAGCACTGAAGATGAAATCGAACAAAAATGCTTAGGTGTTCATCGTTGTTTCCACAGCAAGCTCTGCTTTTTGTTCAATTTGAGTATGAACGCAGCCTGTTTGGGGGAACATCTTTCCGGTACGAAATCTGGCATGCTTTGCACTCCCAATATGGTGTGTGACGGTGTGTGATCTGTCAGATTAAACGTATCCGGGTCAGTCCAGGTATCCTTGCGTTTCTCAGATTTTCTTCCGGATTTGCCGATCAAATTCGTGAGGTCTTCCGAATTGGTTCAGCTGTTTTGGGCCTTCAGCGTCCTTCAGCTAGACGTCGTCCACTACGAGCATTTACCTGCAAAAGGCCTGCAAAACAATTGGACTGAGACTTGCCTGCAAGAAGGTCCCGGTTGCCCCGCTTTCGAATTCACATGGAGAATTGTTTGGGTTTTGGTTTAGCAAGCTGGGGCTTGGAGCATCATGCTGGAGCCTTTGTTGTTTCAACACTCACAGCAGAAATGAATGTGTTCACTTTGCTTCTGTTCACTAACATGCAGAGTATATAACTGCGCAGTATCTTCCACAGTGAGCCATCAATTCCTCATACTATGTGCACCATTGGCTTAGGACCTCCCTCCGCGGGATTTGTCACTGCTTGCATGGAGCCTCTCGGTGTAATTGTGTGTTTCAATGCCCACTTTCTTGGGCTGCTATTGTGTTTCCATAAGTGCAACCCTCTAGATTTGCAGGTCATCCTCCTTTCCTTGAGCCCATGTTAAATAGATAGTGGTTGCATGTGGTTGCTACTGTCGTTTGCGCTTTGGTCGAATCCGGAGCACAGAGCAAAGAGCAGGTGGCAACACACTGCAACACATGAGGATTTTGTTTTCTTGCTCTCCATTGCTGGATCACATTCAACTTTGAGTCTACACATGATGTGGGAAGGTTTCAATCACTCAAGGCTTCACTTATCCAATCGACATTTCCTTTATTGTGAAGTGGGGTTTGTTTACTTCTACGTTGGAATTGTGTAAGGATCGTGCCGTTTAAAATGCCCAATGGCACAAGTCTTTGGCATAGGCCTACTCGAAACAAATGAGCTTTAGGGATTCAAATGCCAGTCGATGCCTTGTAATCTTTGGGATGACCAAGAAGGCATCTTGGAGTCTTGGACATTCTTGGACAGTAAGTCCTATCTTTTCTGCGCTCCGAGGCTTCGCCAACTCCAATTCCGAGAGTCTAGCAATGGTGGCTGAGCATAGAGCGAGCGGGTTGTTCCAGTATCGAAGATTCCTCGCCTGGCTAGGATGACTTTGCTGAAGCTGCTGTCTTTTCAAGAACTAGCCAACACCCGCAAATCTTTGTTTCATTTTGTTTCAGAATAAAACACTGCGAAGCTTGAACTTATTGAAAAAACATTGAAGGTCTGACTTGCTTCGCAGCGCCAATAAACTCGACAAAACTGATAAAGATATATAAATAATTATAAAGATTAGAATTGTTGCTTGACAAAACATGCTACAAACATCTACAAAGTTCTGGCAGGATCTGGCAGGGACAACCATTCGAGTCGAACTCCAGTAGGAACTGTCCTGAGGAGGTCGGGAAGATTGCCGCTGCAGGGCTGCCAAAGCTGAGAGATTTCGACAACCAAGGCCACGGCAGATCCAACAGATACAGAAAAGATACAGATTTGGTCCAAATGGATCCAAATGGTAATGATCGGGTGCAGTTTCGTATCTCCGGGTATCTCGATCTTTGGTGAGGTTTCAGGATTCAGACCAGTGTCATGCAATCACATACAATCATGTTTCCTCGGCTGAGAATACTAGTGTAGTGCATTGTCTCGTTCCAGACGTCCAACTACATGTACGATTCTAACAGAAAAGATCTCAAGTTCAATTTTGAAAAAGCCAATAAACACTGATACCTGTAGCTAAACAATGCTAAACAGATAGCTTGAAGTATGCCTGTAAGATTCTGTCCTATGCCATCCTGCCGTCCTGTCAGGAATATCCAATCTGGTGTGGGCCTTGGGAGCAGTCAGCCTGGCAGATCGGGAGGTGTTCTCCCGAGTCGGGACGCTGGTGTCGGCAGGCCAGGACCCTTCTACGGAGCGTAGGGCGTAGGGAACTACTCGACCACACTGAACGCCAGGTGACTTCACGGCCAGACAAGTGACCAACATATCTTGGGGGTGTCTTGTCCAGAATTGTTCGGGGTTAGGGTGGGTAGCACCGAGTTTACCCGATTGCATCTCCTGTCTGCAAAAAGACGAAAATTTCTCATGTTTCCACTTTGCAAAGTTGGAATAGTATAGTGCCACAGTGGGTCCTGAGCAGAAAGGGTCAGATTCTATACTGAAAATATGCGTCCCAGAGTCGGCCTCAATTGAAAGCAGTTCTTGATGGACAGCGAAGACCATGATCTGCAAACCAAAGTTCTTGGGACTGGCAGCTGTAGGAGCATCAACGCATCCCATTGTCAAGGTTTTACTCTCAATTCTTGTGGCTGAAGGTACGCAACTGCAGCATTTCTTCACCATGACCTCTTCAAAAAGGCAAAGCGTTTGGCTGAGAGGAGTCATGGGATGTGAGGGATCCAGAAAATCGACGGGAGCTTGTAAGATGGATCCCCAGTACCAGAGATAGTCAGTCACTCAACATCTCAAGAAGCGCTTAGTTTCCAAAACCGGATGCAACAATCGCAAACTCCCAGTATTTCTAAATATGGTTCTATAATGTTCTATATCTTTCTCAGACAATAGTCTTTTGATGTCTTTTGGGCTGTACAGGAAGTTCTTGGCATCACCTCCGCAGACATTTGGCCTGTGCATCTTTCAGTTGACAAGAAAGTCAGAGCCTGCATAGCTGTCAGCATCTGTCAGCATTCATCTTTCGAACTGCCCTCGGAAGGAGTCTTGATGCTTTCCGAGTGGACGAGCAAGTTTCCCTGCTATGGTCCTTTGCAATTGTGTCATTGCCGAGTGACACTCTCTGCAGTTCACCATGCTTGAAGGTGGGGCACACATTGCACCTCTTTGTGTAAGCGAAGAATCCAGGTTGCAGTGCTTTGAGGATTCGGTCCTTTGAAGATTTAGTATAGTAACTAGCAACTCTACTGATAGTCTATCGTAAGTTTTTGTAAGTCTCAGAGAGCTCTTGTTCAGATACCGTTTCAAAATGTTTCCAAGGCAGTTGCGAAACTGTTGGATTTCTATGGCTAGGTTGCCGGAAGTGAGATGTCTGCCCGCGAAGCTGCAAATCTCTGTTGGACCTTGGCAGTCTTGGGCCAACACCGGGAGGAGGGGCATTGGTAAAAGGGGCAAGAACCGGGTAAGCTGCATACAAAGGTACTACCTATATCTACCTATCTTGTTTTTCAGTGTTTTGTCGATATTTCCCAAGGTATCTCAGGCCGCTAAACCAGGTATCCAGGTTGAAGGATCGAAAAAAGCAGATGAATCTCTTCCATTCGCCCACCCTGCATTGCCGAGCTGACCGCCTGTGCAGGACGTGCTGGTGGAATCTGCCAAGTTGCTGGAGGTCATGAATACAGCAGGGTGAGAGATCGGAGATCGAGTTTTGGAATGTTGGGGATATCAGAATGCCAAGCGAATCCAAAGTGTGCAGTCACTCTGTGGAGTTCATACAATTCATACTCTGGTGCCCCTGGGCAAAAAGTATGGTCCCTCCTTTGAGGCCAAAGGCAGCCAAGATCTGGAGCTCCACTTGGCTCAATGGCACTATGCATTCATGGCCTTCAAACTTGAAGGCAGGAAATGGCATCCGAAATTGAGAGCCGACGGATTTTTGCGCATTTTATTGGGATTTTTTGGAAGGTCAAATACACTCCCCTCCCCGCTCATCACATGGATTTGGATGATGTTGGTTTGTTTTAGCACGTTTTGGCCAGATTCAAACATCGCACTGCAGGTGGCAACATCCCGGGTGACTTGCAAACCTTCGCTCTGCGGGCTGCGGCAGCGGCGAAAAACCGCGCAGTGTGGCGCCCAGTTGGCAAGTGACTTCGCAAGGTGTGACAACTTGGACTCTGAAAGGTCTTGGCAGATCTCAGCCGAGTTGTCAAAACTTCATCCCGTGACATTGCCAGTCGTAGATAGTCGTAGGTTATATAGTGTGTATATATATATAGGTTATATACATGGCATTACTGGAGATTTTACTGGGCATTAGTATGCGTATGCATCAGTATGCATTCGTAATATCCGACTGGGTTCTCACGGATCAGACCTGTGCAACGCCTGAGGTGGCGAAGCTTGGACGCACGGAGGCCTCCTCCAAGCTTCACAGCGAGGTGTCTGCGAAGGCGCGGCGCATGACGACTACTTGAACATACCTTTGCCTTTAACATACTTTAACCATCTTTAACCAATTTAAGAATCTCAAAGACTGCTTTCAACGCGCTACGTGTTGACACGCAGGTTCGAAGACTGTGCCCGAGTGAGCCTATCCGGGCCGGATGCCCTAGTCAATTGGGGTTGAGTTGGAGCGTCCCTACACTTGTAATCAACTGCATACGTACCAACAGCATCCAACAGCATCCAAGAGTTTCTACAATGTTGTCTAGTTCTATCATGTTCTATCTAATTCATCTTCACTTGCGCCACTGCCGCTGCTACATATCCATTCCAGCTGACCCGCACAAAGAGGCGGAACTACTCAAAACGCAAATCATTCCAATCATGCATTGAGTGGCAGACGAAAAACAAATAATGGATATTCTGATGCTCGAATCCACCTGGAAGCTGATGTTACCACTCTCAAAGCAAGCGGAAACATATATTATATATAAACATCATAAAACGACGAGCAATAGTTCATGCGCCTGCGTTTGCCATGTGGGCTGGTGAAGCCTATGCACGCGCATGTTTCCAATTGGGCTTCCAGCTGGATCAGGGGATCTTGGACGCCCTTACTCAGCATGGTCTACTGATGCTGGATCTTCGTCTTTGTCCTCCAGCTGCTCTGTCGACTACCTGCTCAACTTTGCGGGAGAAACCCACTGGGATTCGCCAGATTCTTCTACGTTTGATAGATAGGATTTTCATTTACTTTTTGGAATCTTTTTTATATGTTTGTTATTATTTTTGTCTCCATTCTCTTCAAAGGTATATCGTAGGTTTCACCCGTTTTCCTACTATGTCCCATGCGCTCCAATTTCAGCGTGAGGATTGTCTTGCGAGATGGCATGCGATGCTTTTGCCAGGATTTGGCCTACCGGAAACACGCTGCAGCCAAGGACAGGCAGTTCGGGAAGTATGCCTTGAACACTTCCCACCTCCGCATGTTGATGACTGCCTTGTCGGTCTTCCTCTCAGCTAGAGGTCAAAAGGTGTGGATCTTGGATCTCGAGGGTCTTCCGCTTGGCAAACAGCTCAGCTCTTTGTTGGCACCACTGGCAGCAACATTGACCGAGGCGGGTGCACGGCACCTGCAGTGGTTGAACCTCTCTGGTTGTGGGATTGCTGATCGTGGCCTTGCGTTGCTGTTGCCGGCGTTGGGAAACTCGGGCAAAGTTCTGCTCCCGGAACTTGAAGCCATTCTGCTGGCTGAAAACAGACTGTCAGATGTGCAGCTGGTGATTCACCTCCTGCGAAGTCGGACCTCGCTTTGCATGAATGGCAAGGCTACCTCTTTGCGACTGCTGGACTTGTCCCGAAACCCGCGTTTGGTGACTGATGTTACTGAGCGCATGACAAACCTCGGCACAAGATTCCGCGGAGATACTTTAATGCTATCAATCTCGAGGTGGGGGGAGATGCAGGGAGCCCGAAAGGGGAGGTGCCATTAGGTGACTAAGCATGAAATATCATGAAATATCATGAAATCTTTGAATTGCAAAGAAAGTGGAGCAAACCCATTGCTTAGGTTTGCTACAAGGGTTAAACATTGGATGCCAATGTCCGAAATGTCCCGTAGGTTCCTTGCAGAGGGTCTTCCTCTTCAAGTGCTGAGACTCAAAGATCTGAAGCTTCGAAATGACACCCGATCTCATTGGATGAGGGGACAGGATTAGGGACAGTGGGATGAAGCCACGGTGAAATACCCAATCGTCGTCGTAGGCCATTGGAAGTTTGCTCATATTATATTATATTATTACTGTAAATTATATTCAATTATATTCAATTATATTCATACATTTGCATACATTTGCTGGTTTTTCTGTGGATAGACGTATTTTATCGTATTTTCAGCAATCCAAAGTTCAGCCATGAATCAGGTTCACTCTGAGCCCTGGTGGCCATAGCTTTGCTTTGGATGCCTTGGGAGTCCGACAAACCACCAGTGCATCAGATTCTAGTTGAAGCTATTTAAGAGGGATTAAGAGGGTGCGGCATCAATGCCCGGCAAATTTGTTCCAGATCTGGGTCTCAGAGACACATTTTGGGAAGGGTTCTTTTGAAAACTGATTTGGAATGTTGTCGGTATCCCACTAACAATATCTAACAATCAAGTTTGAACTCTTTTGAAGCACGCGTCGGAATTTTGTACCACACTGTATCTCTTGAAGCATGTTCCACACGTTCCGTTGGCAAAGTCTAGGACGACATTCTGCCTCTCTTGAAGCTGCTGGGAGCGGAAGCTGATGGCTTTGCCATGGCAAACAGCGAAGGTCCTGCCTGTCAAACGTGCCTGGAAGAGGTGGATTTGAAGCTTAGCCGGCTTAGCCTGAGACATTCAAGAAAGCTAAAGATTGTAGTTGCTGAGCAAGTGTGTGTGTGTGCTGAACATGAGTTGAGTATAGTTGTATGATATGATAATATATCATCATACAAACATCTACTGTATGTGTGGCTGTATTAAATGTACATACATGCATATATGCACTGTGCAGTTCATTGCTGTCATTCTTTTCAATCTTTTTCACATCGGATATTAATTACAGGATGCTACTGGTACTTGATGTTTGAAGCCGAGGACAGGCAATTTCTGTTCTGCTGAGTTGCAAGCAGAAGTCACAGATGTCATCAACCTGCTGAAGCAGCTGCGTTCGCAGCCCGAACTCTGCTGGAGATTGAGACGGTGTGGCTCTCGCTGGCCGGTGAGGGTCGAACGTCCACAGAGGTCACACCCCAGGAGTCGTTCGCAGCCCGAAAGTGAAGCAAACGTCGAAAGTGAAGCCGAGATCGACGATTTAAAACGAGATGCTGTGAGTGAATGTCAAGTTGATACAGACCTTCCACTCGCATCCCTAGAGGATTTGAAAGATGCCAAACATTGTGAGACTCGTCGAGCTGTGAGGGAGAATGGTGTAGAGGCCGGGGAGATCATTTTGGGTTCGCCAGCACCTCCTTCACTTTTGATCAGACAGATGATCTTAGATCAGATGCAGCACCTGCAGCACCTGCAGCACCATGACATGGACGGAAGTTTGATCCCATCGCCAAACCTTTCAGCCACTGAGCAGACTGAGCAGTTGCAGGTTGAAAGATCTGCCGATGTCGTCCTGGAAGAGGGAAGGATAGATCACTGTTTTGAAGGTCTTCCCTTGACAGCCAACGATGCTAACACCGAAAGCTGTGAAGGAAGCCCTGAGTTTGAGATGAGAGATATGCAAAGAGATATGCAAAGAGATATGCAAAGAGGTGCCATGGCAAAGATTCCATGGAATGAGTTTTTTGAAGCAAAGATCAATGAGATGTGTCAGGGCTTTTTGGAGCAATCCTCACACCCTGCGGGGTCAGCTCTTGGAAGGTCGGAGCGATCAGTGCTGTCCCAGCAAGACTCCAGGTTAGATGCTATGCATCGGGAGGCTCTTGAATCTTTGCAAAGTCGGCTACTGGGTACACAATAGTGATCAATGGTGATCAATAGTGTACGTTTATGATTCGCACAAATTGCATTTCATTGAAGAAAGTACATTGACATGTACATGCTCCAAGTTCAAAGTTGGACGACAAAAAAAGCACTCTTTGTGCTACCCACAGGGGCCAAAGTCCTCGCAGTGAACCGATGGTGGACCTTTCATCAGGACCTCTGACTACTCCACAAACCCATCCTGGATCATCCTGGTCCCAAGAGAGGATCAAATTCTTGAAAAAAGGATAAAAAAGGCAGAATGAGCCAATCAGCCAGTAGTCTTACTGACTTACTGGTTCTCGTGGGGTCTCTTGCCTTCTCAAATCCCGGAACCTTTATTTTCTGTCTCCCCCCACTCACTTTTTTCGATGGCAACAGCCTGAAAGAACTTGCAATCGCCGTCTGCCATGCGCACAAAGGGAATCACCCTTCAATCACATGTTCTTTTTGCCTGTCACATGAAGACGCAGCCAGCATGAGGAGAGATGTATGTCCAAAGATCACACAGCTGACTTCAGTGTCAGCATCACGGCTTTCAAGTGGAATATAGTGGAATAGTTGCACATGCAATGACTGCAATGCAAGTCCTGAGGATGAATTCTTGATCGAGGATTTCTTGCTTGTTGACATTGCCTGGCCGGAAAGACGATCCTTGGCAAAATCGTCACCAGACATTGAAAAGTGAATAAAAATGAACCCAAAAATGTTGAACAAAGCAATCCTAGTCTCAGACATCTTAGACTCAGTCCTTCCTGATGCAGTGTCTCGATGTGTCTCTGCCTTGGCCATCAGGCCTGGTACTGGAGGTCGATGGACCATGGCACTTTGCCAGGACTTTGCCTCAAGGACTGCTTCGTTTCCTGATGTTCTCTCCACTTTTCTTCCAACGTTTCGGCTTGTTTTCTAATGTTTTGCCATGTGGAAGTTTCCTAAAATGAAGGTACCCCCAAATCATGCAAAATTGGACCATTTTAGTTTAAGAACCCCCCATGTGTTGCCATGTTTTCCGTTCTGCTTTCCGGTTTTTGTTTCCCGAAGGAGACCTGGTCCTGCAGGGTGGCACGCGCCTAAAGCGGCGCTTGCTGCAGCAGCTGAACTGGCAGGCTGGACATCTTGCTGAGCATTGAATTTATCTATAGAATTCTATAGCCATATCATATCAATGATTATCAATGTACATCCATAGTCATTCCGAATCATTCATGTAATTTGTTTGTGTATAGACATACAATAATATATACTAATTACATCTAATTACTGTATATTACTGTAATAAATGAATGATATTTATGCAGCTTAGCAGCTTGTGCTGGAGTTTGAGAAGTCAGTCGCCTCTGGGATTCCGTGTTCTCCGTTCCAACATGTTCCAACCGAAGGTACTGCAGATTGATTGGGAGAGCTGGGCCAAGGACTCAGGCAAAGCACTGAAGCCCTTGCAAGATCTCATGCGGCGCCCTCAGCCGCCAAAAAGGACAGCAGAAAGACAGACAGAAATTCATGTTCTGCTTTTCTTATCTTTTCTTGCTGGAGGACCTGCTACCACTGTACTATGCAACACATTGACATATATTGACATATATTGACTATCATTTCAACATATTTCAAATGGCTGTCTCGAAAAAAGTCCTAGCCGACTCATTCGTTGGGCCATGAGAATGAACATTACTAATTTCTTTTTGGGAGATTCGTGCCAACTTTGGGCGTTGCCCCTCCAAGCACAATATATATATATTATATATATATTATCCGAAAGTCGACACGTGGGCAGTGAATTGTGATGGAGTCAGTCTTCTTCAAGACCTTTGGCTGAAGCAGTAGAGCGGAAGCAAGCCCAGCAAAATCGACCGGGTGTCATTCTGCCTCGGTATTGTACTCATACCACGATAACACATACAATCTGGTCTTAGGATGTCTTAGAGTCAATTCGTTGATTGCGATTCCTGGGAAGCCATGATGGCCACACACATTTGACCGTGTCTTGGCAACCATATCCGTGCCTGCACTGATAAAATGGTCACTCATGTGCGCCTCGTTTCATGATCTTGAGGGCTTTCATTCAATAGAGGAGGCTTGACAACTCAAGGCAACACTAGGTAGACGGCTGCAACACAAAGTATTGAAACCGAACCAAGCGTGGCCCAAGCCATTCATCCGTGGGCGCCATGGACGAGAAATACCAAAGACTTAAGGTGCAGAGCACAGCTCGTGGGGAATCGGGGAAGGGCATCGTAGACATCTCAAGTCATTCAAGTCTCATCCCATGCATATCATGCAATTTGTTTGTCTCCTGGAGGTCTTGGGCAAAGGCAGCTTTGGCAAAGCTTACCTCGTGAAAAACACCGAGGCAGTCTTGCCCGATGCGCAGAGCTCGCTCTTCCTCAACTTGGAGAGTTTCCTCAGTAAAATCATGTCTAGGGGTTTGTGGCATTCGTGGATATGTTGAAGTGTGAGGTTTTTCCGCTCCTGTAAAGCTCACCTCGCAACTTTGGTTGACGATCACGATTCTTGCATCCTGAGGAATGATGGTGTTGAATTCTTCATTGAATGACACATCGCAATACCTTCGGCCATCACCGCGAAAGGAAAATGCGCTTTGTGTTGTCAAGCAGATGGAGACATCTGCAATGGAAGCAAAGGAGCAAACGGGCCCAACTGCGAAAACCATTGCATGGCAGTTGAGGAAGATGATCATATACGGCAAGGTTTAGCATTTGCAGACACAGAACAAAAAAGAGAAGATGCTTTTGCATGTATGCGTTGGCTTTGAGTGTTGAACAGCTAATATACATATCAAGTCCGCTTAGTTGCAAACTGCAGCCGCAAGGAGCGAAACGAGGCAGTGAAAGAAGCGATGCTTCTGAGACTTGGCCCCATTGGAAACAAGTCACAATACTGGAGCCGCCACAATGCTGTCTCTTTTCAAGCATCCATCAGTAAAAAACACAGGTGTCCTCATTCTGAGTTCTAAGGAAGACCACGCGAAATCGATCGTTTTGCTTTATTTTACTTTTACCATCTTTTACCATCTTTTACCATCTTTTACCATCTTTTACCTTTGAACTTGAAAAGTCAGGTGGGATTCGCTACTCCATATGACATTGGTTCAAGATGCGAGGAAAAAGATGGATCATCCAAACATCATCCGCTTCAAGGAGGCGGAAAGCACGGAGTGACATCGATTTCAATCCTGAGATATCCTGGGGGCTCAAGTTGGTTTGCACCAACGGTACAACTGTTTGTTGACATGCTGTCTTGTGACCAGGTGGAGGGTTCCATTTGTGACCACTGTTGTGCATGGTATGGTAGGAAGTGCAAATCGGCTTTGGGTTTAGATGAGATGGTTCGGGATGGGCAGGTTGTAGCGTGTGAATTGATAGCTACGAGTTTGACTAGATTTGTTGTGGAAAGCAACGTCGCCGCGAAGCCACTTTGATCAAAAGAACGACAGCCCTGTGGGTCAGCGAGACCACCTGCGTAGATGGAACTGGCCTTGGGCATTTGGAACTGCTGACGCCGTGTGTTGTTCATTTTCTATATCTTTTCAGATATTAACAAAAAACAAGACACTTTTTGTTGATCATGCAATGTTGCGGCTCTAAGGATTTGCCGAGACGAGGCGACGAGACTGTGTTGCTCTGCATTGCGAATATGCCGCTGTTGGAATTCATGTGAGTATATGTGAGTAAGTGTGTTCAGAGGAGGCTCGTCAGTGCAAGAATTATTGGTTGCATCCATGGCGACCCAAGATGGATGCCTACTTAGCCCGCCCACCAATTCAATTGCCACCGGAACCCCAGAAGTTTTCAACCACCCTCAAGCCACTGGTAGTTGGTATCAAAGAGGATGCATTTTGATCCTCGTCACAACAGTCTGAGAGTGTGTGATTTCAAATATTCGGTTCAAAAGACTTGCTCACAACTCTACCACTGCGATACTTAACCAAAACTAAACATGTTGCTGTTGCTGTCCGCTAAGATATTATTTCAGACCAGCAAACTAGCAAACTGGGTATTTAGACCTGGTTAGACCAATAAGTAGACATATGCCATCTGGAGACGTTCACGGCACAATATGGTGCAAGATGTACAGTACAAGTGTTCGACTACCCCACAACAAGAACTGGAGCATGATGTTTGGACTGTCCTTGTTTAGATCTTCCAAAGACATTTCACCGGATCTGCTTAGAAGCTTCTCATCACATTTTTTCAGTGACAGGTGTAGGTGGTGCCCTGGGCATCCACGCACCCTCCGTTGGCCGTTCAGAAGCTCTGAAGGCTGGACGTAGTTGAGACAGTTCGACACAGCACACTACACTTTGAAAATCTTTGAAACACCCGCTCCTCCTCCTCCTCATCATCATCATCATCGTCATCATCGTCATCATCGTCATCATGATCATGAGATCGTGAATGATGATCCGTGCATTTGACATAGATGATCACAAAATTGTAGCAAGCCAAACACGCAGGAAGCATGCATGAGCATATGTGTAGAGTGTAGAAGCAGCAACAAACGTCCATGAAGGTTCCCGTCAAGTTGAAGACCACATGACACGTTAAGTGTGCAGATGCTCAGTGCCATAGGGTTGCACGTCGCAGGAGCACTCTGCAATATCCCGCTCATCCACCAAGCTCGATGGCGGTGAGGCGCTTGTCCGCTTTCGCACCGGGTCCACAGAGATGAACATTCTGTGAAACCTTTGGGATATCTTTGGATGTAAGACTCTGTGATACAGTAGTCCAATGTAGTGCAGTAGTCACTTAGAAGTCTTTGGACAGGTTGGCAACATGTCACAGTGAAAGCAGATGACAGTCAACACAAGTTGCAGTTGGTCTGGGAACAGATCGAGATCATCAGGTGTCAGCAGTTTCAAGTATACTTTCCGCATATTGTAATTTGGATATGTCGGCCTTAAAATTCATTAAAGCTCCGACTTTTGTGGACGTGTTGCTTCGCAACTGCTTCGACCAGGAATGGCTTCATCACTGGAGCAGGGCTTCGACTTTGGCACCCTATGCCACCAACTTCCATGTCTCTCGGCATCTCTCGGCCAAAGCAAAAGATATACGAAGCCTTTTGAACATCTTTTGAAGGCCTTGCGACCGGTTGGCAGTAGTTGGGTGATGTTAGGTATGTTTAATACTGTTTAATCTAGAGAGTGTTACAGCGCAAGCAAATTGTTTTTTCATTATACTTGTATATACTAGAAAGGTGCTGCAGAATGCAGGCAGAGGAAAACACACATGGAGACCTCGTTGGATTCCTAGTAGAATCTGAGGTGAGAGACGCGCCAGAGATGCAATGGACGGGCGGCCACAAGGTGCAACATGGTGCAACCGTGTGGCAATGCTTTGTGATCAAGGGTTCGGAGGGTTCAGGCGGCTAAGTTGGTATTTGATGGCATTTGGCAGGCCTCTTCCTTGACTCACCAGCGGGTGTTCAACAGAGGTGGCCTGGAGGAGTGCTTCTGCAGTCTTCACATGTCGGCTTTTCCGGGTTTCCTCCAGCCAAGAGTTGGTGCGTATTCTTGCATCAATTGATTTAGCCAACAACAAGAACAAGAAGAACAACAAGAACAACAACAAGAACAACAAGAATAATAATAATAATAACAACAACAACAAGAAGAACAAGAAGAACAAGAAGAACAACAACAAGAAGAAAAAATAAGAAGAAGAACAAGAAGAAGAAGAAGAACAACAACAACCAGAAGAAGAACAACAACCAGAAGAATAATAAGAACAAGAAGAACAAGAAGAAGAAGAAAAAGAAGAACAACAAGAACAAGAATAACAAGAAGAAGAAGAACAACAACAACAACAAGAAAAACAAGAAGACGAAGAAGAACAAGAAGAAGAAGAACACCAAGAACAAGAACAAGAATAAGAAAAAGAACAACAACAACAAGAAGAAGAAGAACAACAACAAGAAGAAAAAGAAGAAGAAGAAAAAAATAATAATAAGAAGAAGAACAACAACAACAACCAGAAGAATAATAAGAACAAGAAGAACAAGAAGAAGAAGAAAAAGAAGAAGAAGAAGAACAAGAAGAAGAAGAACAACAAGAAGAACAAGAAGAAGAAGAACAACAAGAACAACAAGAAGACAAAGAAGAAACAAGAAGAACAAGAAGAACAAGAAGAAGGAAAAAAAAGAAGAACAAGAACAAGAAGAACAACAAGAAGAAGAAAAATAAGAAGAAGAAGAATAACAAGAAGAAGAAGAACAACAAGAAGAAAAAGAAGAAACAAGAAGAACAAGAAGAACAAGGAGAAGGAAAAAAAAAACGAAGAACAAGAACAAGAAGAACAAGAAGAAGAAGAACAACAACAAGAAGAAATTGAAGAAACAAGAAGAAAAAGAAGAACAAGAAGAAGAAAAAAAGAAGAACAACAAGAACACGAATAGCAAGAAGAAGAAGAAGAACAACAACAACAACAAGAAAAACAAGAAGAAGAAGAATAACAAGAAGAAGAAAAACACCAACAACAAGAACAAGAAGAAGAAAAAAAACAACAACACCAACAACAACAACAACAACAAGAAGAATAACAAGAAGAACAAGAAGAAGAACAACAAGAAGAGGAATAACAACAAGAACAAGAAGAACAAGAAGAATCAGAAGAACAACAACAAAAAAAACAAGAAGAAAAAGAAGAAGAAAAAAAAACAACAACAAGAAGAAAAACAAGAAGAAGAAGAAGAACAACAACAATAACAACAACAGACACTGCAAGCTTTGACGGATTCATGGAACAATGAGAATTTGGGCACTGCTGGTACTGTGCTAGCTAGTTGGCCTGCATCCTCTGAGCGTCTACTCGCACTGAGGGATTTTAAGAGGAAGATACCCGTGAAGACATGTCAATGCGAAGACAATAAATTTTTCAATAAACATTTGCCTTTTCTTCGCATCCTGCGAACCTCTCTGGAGCGCACACAGTTTGGACTGTATGATGTTGATGTTGTATGATGTTTATATGATGATTATGATGTTGTTTTGACGGTTTTCAGCTGGGGATCAGGTTGGATCTTGTGGAAGTACATTTTGTCACAGGAGTTGCATTCCGAGACAATGAAAGCGCGAGCTGCATTGCCACCCCACCAGGCCCCATAGAAACAATGGGCTGGAAAGCAAGTTCCAGGATATCTTCGGATTCAGTGAGCTGGAGCCATTGACTCATGTGACTCATGTGTTTCAAGTGGGCCGGAGAGCATTATTTCATTAGTACAATTATAAAGTTAATACAGGTAATACATCTTTTTTCAAAAATGTACTATTTGCTATACGACATAGATACATGGAATGCATTGGAATGCCATGTAAAATCATGTAAACAAACGTGTGCTGATTGGTTTCATACTACATCCTGTACCAACAGAATCCAATAGATTCAATATGATTCAATAGATGTGATGTAATATATGACACGCAGCACTGCTCCAGGGAGTGCGACCTGCTGGTGCTCCATCCGGTGCCACAGACCGGGACATTGGAAGGCTGCCACTGGTGCCACCGGTGCAAAATCCGGTTCCAACAACCTTCAGATTCTTGTGATTCATCGACTTCAATGATTGACTTCAATGATTGACTGCATTCTTGGATATTCCTTTGGTTTTATCTTCAAGACGAAATTGATCATTTTTCTCAAGGTTTTTTTTGGCGAGAAGCGCTAATTACCTTGCTTTCCAACAATAGTCAAACAATGACACCAAGAAAAGCAAACATGTTCTGCACTGAAGCAGATCAGTCGATATGCTGATCTCCTTCTCTAATAGATCCTTTCTCATCGTCCATAGTAAATCCTATGCGATCACATCAGGAGAATTTATACGCTCATGACATTTCTCTTCTTAAGTTCAAAGACTTCTAGTATCATTGTCTCAGTTCTCAGCCACTTGCACTATTTGACATATATACTTTCAGTGTTGATCAGGATGGCAGCCTTGAACTGTGGGCTGAAAAAGATCTGAGTGCAATCTCTGCCACGCGGCTTGAAGTGCTGCTTTTTGGTTCATGCACATTTCAATGCACAGTTCATGCATTTACTTGGAGAAGAAACCATTTCCAAACAGATCCATAAAATTTCGTTACTTGCTTCCCATCGAAGAATGTTCCTGTTGAACAAGCTGTGCGGTTAATTCCTGGCAGTCTCGCAAGCGGATTCCGGGCAAGCCGACAAGAACAGGTGATCACTTCACCATAGAAAATTTCAATTTCTACAACGCTCCTTTGGCGTTGTGGCAGAACTCTTGGAGTGTCTGGGTGTTCGACCCAGCCTCAACTGGGCTGCCAGTCCCTAGTGATGGCCTAAGGCCACAACTGAGGTGCTGGCACGAAAAAAGGGGGACCAAGGTGGAATCATTTTGCAGATTTTGCAGATCACAGTTAGGGTTGCTGGAATTAGCTGCTGGGATGCTTTGGAACAAAGATGAACAAAGGCAATCCAAGCTTCAACGTATCATCGTGCCGTGAACTCCCGTGTACCCTTGGCTCCTGGTGCATTTCCGACATGCCAAAATTGATCAAAAGCATTCAGCTAACTTCATCATACTTCATCCAACCGACTTGATACTTGAAGCATTTTCACACTTCTCATCCAAAATGGCAAGGGCGAGAAGGGATATGAAGATGGGAATAACTGAATTTGGAATGCGTATGAATGAGTGATACTTCAAAAAAGGTTTATCTTGGCTTTGCGAAACGCATGAATTGGACTAACCTGGGCTCCCTTTCAGGTCTTCATCACCCGTAAACATCGTTTGTGCATTGTGGTGACCTCAGAGTGAGTCAATGAGCCTATCAGATAGCTACAGTATCATGCAGGCAACCCCTCGTGTTGATCATGTTGATCATTGGACCGGACATCCAAAACATATCAAAACATAAAGTATTTGTTGTTTTCTTTTTCATATATAGTAAGTAACCAGCAGATAGAATAAAAAACTGGTCTTCTTTTTTTCAAAAAAGAGTCAACATCAGTCTATTGGGTAAAGAACTTGCAGATAGAATATTATATTTGCTGGTGCTATGGTTTTGCAAGGGTTTGGGTGATTTTAGATGGATTTTCCTTAAGATTGTGTGCCAGCTTGGCATGCAAAAATATATCAATTAGTTGCAGTAAATCACACACATAATAATTGAAATTGTTCCTTTTAACCTGAATTAGTTGCAGGAAATGGTACACATAATCATTGAAATTGTTCATTTTAACTTGATTTAGTTGCAGGAATGAT
>Ga0126342_10004048_pt1 | contig 24708 bp, 22 predicted proteins | sample Cyp1metagenome_FD_92528 | JGI IMG/M metagenome (GOLD analysis project Ga0126342, IMG submission 92528) | Coral microbial communities from Lord Howe Island, Old Settlement Bay, Australia - Cyphastrea 1 metagenome | ecosystem: Host-associated > Invertebrates > Cnidaria > Coral ...
ACACTGGGCGTGGGTGGTCGTGGTTGAGGTCCGGCAGAGAACACTGTGGATCGCGGGTCGCAGTTGAGCAAGGACGACGAGGACGACGAGGACGACGAGGACGACAAGGACGACAAGGATGACGAGGAGGAGGAGGACGAGGAGGACGAGGCAGGAGGAGGCGGAGGAGGAGGAGCAGGAGGAGGAGGAGGAGGAGGCAACTGACATAAAATCTAACAACCCTCACCTGGCAGGTGGGGAACAATAGAACAGGAATCGTAACAAACAAATCTAGAAACCTCAATTCAAGTGGTGAATCCTTTGACTTTCAAGGTCTATGACTTGGTCTTTTTTTTTTTTGGACGCGTTAGGGAAGTTGGGGGGAAGGGGTTCCAGCTCCCAGGCCATGGCTATCCGGCTGTTGCAAGGCGGGCGGGTTGTGGGACCTCCAAATCCAATGGTCCCATAGCATCTTTTTCTCGGCGATGGCAATTGCTGGCCCCATTTTCAGACGCACAAAAAGATATCACATCAAGTTGGTTATAATATACATATATATATATATCTAATTATATATATATATAATTATATATAATCCCTTACATCCCCATTGATATCCCAATCTCCATCATCTCCCCATCAGATTTGCAGCATGTTTGGATGTCTATCCCCCTTTTGATTAGAAAAAAACACACACATCATTGCATCCCCATGATATCCCCTCGACATCTCCATCATATTCCTATCAAATCCCATGAAATCCTATTAAAGTATGCCCCATGATCTCCCGTTGAATCCCCCATGATCTCCCCCCGCCCTGGGCGCCCTCCAGGTCTGGATCGCGTGGACCCATTGGAGTACGTCTTCCGGCGTTCCTGGCGATGGGGAAATCATCATCTCATCTCTTTGGCGCATCACCTGGAGTGCATCTTGGAGAAACTTTCTGCTGGATTTGATATGGGGATTTTAAGCATTGAACATGGGGAGTCTAAACCACGGAACATGGAGATTTATATAATAGGGATTTATATTATAGGGATTGAAGCAACAAAAAATGTGATTTAATGGATATTTATTTACTGTAGTTAAAATATAGGGATTGAATGGGGATTGTAACCATTGAACATTGGTATCTAATATGGATTTAATAGGGATTGAATGGGGATATTGAATGGGGATTGAACTAAGTGGATCTAGTGAAGATTTGCTATGGATTTACTAACTAGGGGTTTCATTGAACGTGGTGATTTTACCATTGAACATTGGGATTCCGTCGTGATGATTTAATCGGGATACAATCGTTATTTGGCCATCAAAGAATGTGGATTTAACGAGCAAAAACGAAGATCAATATATAATGGGCATTTCATAGGAATTTAATGACAGTCTTCTGGGGGATTTCATGGGGATTCCAGGGTTTGTTTCAGAGAAGTTGAGAGAAGCACCTATATGTTGCAGTATTTAAGCGTAATTTGTCTTTATAATGTGATGTACACATTGTGACAAACCAGTTTCTTGGAGAACATAGGTTAAACAGTAGTAAACCAAGAAGATGGAAATGGAACATAAACCACAATAAACCACAATAAACCACAATAAACCCCAAAGATTCCTTGTTTTCTCAATGGAACCTGGAAATTGGATTTGAAGACCATGGAGTTTTTGTCTCAGAAGATTTGAAGCTCAAAACCTCCAACATTAATGTACTGTATGTATAATTAGGTACATATACATATATAACCATACATAATATATATATATATATACATAATATATATATACATATATATGTACGACCATTTGCCAACAAAGATGACAGAAATTTTGCACCAGCAGTTGATAATTTGTGTGGATCTAGATGTTTTTCCTCGTCGTTATGAGGCGGCACGCCACTAAATTCACCAATTCTGCAAGGCAACGCTAGCAAACCCGCTAGGTTTGCGCTAGTTAGCCGCTGCTTCTTTTGATTTCCACATGTTCAAAGATATTTTCTATGGGTTCCTGACTGCTTGTTATTTCAACATAAAGTTAGTTACGATGTAACGCTCAGCGCCTTCAACCTAAGCATGTGTTACTGAATTTCTGTGCCAAACATTTTACTATATGTTTAACGTTGTCTTTCAATTTTGCGAATTTGTCCGTAATTTTACCCGCTAGCAATGCGCTAGCAAAAGTTGCAAAAAGCGGCTTTTGCTGACCTTTGACACAAGCAACAGTGACAGCAAAGGCAACGACAAGCCCTGCAGCAGATTGAAAAAACTTCCAGTTCCACGACTGATAACTAGCAGCGGCACCCACTCCATATAGACGTGCGTTAGCATTTCCTTCAGGTTTTAGCTACGGTTTCAAACATGCAAGATAAAATGCAGAGTTTCAGGCTATTTCAAGAAGTCATCGTTTTGCATACGAAACAAGAATACATTTTGACAAACTGTCATATACTGTACATATACCCTATGCTTCCAAAGGATGTTTCTGCTATAGTCGCTCCCACTTAGCCTATAACAGAATTGAGAGGATATATCAGGATTTTCACCCGTATAGTCTTTTGGGTTTTGCCCGTATAGTCCTTCATCATTTCCTGGTATAGGCGTTCGACATGACCTTACCACCATTAGATGATAAATGCATTCCCAAGAAACTTGCAAACCACACATCCAAACCTAGCACGCGTAACAGCAATCCTTTTTGCACTGGCTACTTCAACTGGTGTTTGAGAACCTTTCGTCGCGCAGAAGAATTCAACCTTGCGTTGCTTCCAAAGCAAAACATCCAAAAATCCAACGTGTTAAACCTCTTAATCTTGTTTCATTTATCATAACAATTTAAGCACTTGGAAAATTGAAAACACTGAAAACAACGGGCCAATGTATCTCGCAAGTACTCTCGAACTTTGGACTTGAGCGCAAGGATACGCAGCTTTGTCATACTCAAGACAAAATTGGCACGTCGATTGGGATGAGCTCGTAATGCCACACCTCACAAAACTTGTGCAGTACTGTTGCCACATCTTTTACATCACATGGTTCTTTCCAAAAAAAACTGGCAAACATGACAAACTAAAAGTTTGCAAACTTTAGCCGCCGTTGCATTTCAACCAGTTCATGCCGTCCTCATCCGTAAAACAGTGGAACCAGCGATGGTTTCTTCCCAATTTGCAGTCATGCACCAAATGCAGTAGCATCTTAGTTTTGATGCTTGGACTTGAAAAACATTATCATGTTTGAATCAAATCTTGCTGGGTTCACAAACCAAACAGCCAAACAAAATGTAGAAAATGGCAAGGATCATGCAGCTTTGGTCGTAGCCGCAATTCATCACGGTTAAGCCTCAGGGATAGAGACTACTCGGCTCAGCGTGGCTTGGCACCCTTACCCAACATCTTTTAAAATCAAACAACACCAACCTGCCTGATGGCATGCCAAGCTAGGTCAGTGTATCTTTTGCACAGCAGCATGCCACAGTCATATGCCTCCCTCTTTCGAGAAAGAAACCGTCCTTCGCATTCCTGTAGACCCAAGAATCTTGACAAAGCTGTCCTGAGAGATGAAAGTTTAAAATCACACACATGTTTTCCACCTGGTTTACCCTTAAGAATTGGAGGGGGGGGCGAGTAAACACACAAAAAAACATATGGTCATATGGTAATGCATCTTTGGGTCCCAGTTTCAAGCAAGAGTAAAGCAAAGGGATTTGGTTCTCATCATCAGGGAAGCCAATAGTCATGGCTCGATCAAAGCAAGATCGCAGCCACTCCGCGATGCATCGTCCATTGTAAGCTTTCGAGGTGAATAAGATTTGACCCGTCTTTTTGTAAATCTTAGTTGCAACATGGTGCAAGGAACAAACCACAGTATTTTTCAGGGTGTTCCTGATTGCCCACCAACAAAAGAAAACCAACCTAAGATTCTGATTTCCCTCAAGGTGCCATATAGTGTCGAAACCTCGGTTGTGAGCAGTAGATTTTTTTAGATTTGCAAAACGCTTGGAAGTTGTCATAAGCAAGGTTGAGCTGGTCCTGGAGCGATGCATTCTCCGCATGGCAAAAATAGTTGACTCGCAAGAGGCAATTCCTAGGGGCTAGCTGCAAGCAGATCCATTCATAATTTAAGCACATGTTAGGAGTACAAATTGGTGGAACACAAAGGTGCAAGTAAACATAAAATACTGTTATATAGACTAAGTGGGAGCGACTATGGCAGAAACATCCTTTGGAAGCATAGGGAAAATATTGAAAGGAACAACATATCAATCAAAGCATCAATCCACAACCGTTCAGATCGAACATGAGGCCAATGTTCAAAACATGCATTGAACAGATCTGCAACAAGCCCGGATGAAAGCCGTGCAACAAAATCAGCGGGCCTTGAACGGTTGCAAGGCTGACTAGTATACATATGTTTTTGGATGTTCGAGGACAACCCACATAGAACAGGACAATGAAATAGTAAAATTTCGAGTTGAAACTTAGCAAATTAGTGCAAGGAGCATGGTGGGGAATGTCGAATTTGGGATGCCAAAAATTCGGTCAGGCTGTACTCTTTCCAATTAGGATCATCATCCAAGCAATAATACAGTTTTTTTGGGTCGTCGTCGGACTTTGCCGCGCAATCGCAACGGAAACACACGTTGTTCTTGGCACCCTTCCAACTGCTTGTCAAGTCAAATAGCTGTTTATGCCATTCCCAGTCACCGCGCAGCTCCGAACAGAAAAACTTCATCCTCTGACCATTTAATCCCTCAATCCCGTGTTCAAACAGCATATTTAATTTCCAAGTTATCCTTTGAAGAATCGGTTGTAAGGTTTCTCTGCCATAGAGCTTCGCAACTTCTAAGCTGAAAATGCACCACCGGCTGTATCGAGTCGATCGAGGTCGCCAAAGAGGAAAGGATATGAATATGCCCAAATATTTCGAATCAGCTCGCGTAGGGTACAAACGGCAGGAATCACCATACAACGCTATGGGAATGTGGTTGTTAGATGCTGGGCAATCAGTCACCCATTTTTCTCCGGACATCCGTTTTTTCTCCCAAAAATCGTTTACCAGCTCTTGGGGAATTGTCAATCCTTGTTTGAATAGGTATGCTACCAACTTGTCAGGGTCCAGAAGGGGAACCGTCACAACCTCGTATCCATTGGTGTAATTGAGCTTTGCAACCTTCACATCGATGAGTGTGTGCTCCTTAGCGCATGGTCATCCCTATCATCTATTTAGAAGAACAAAAGCCGCCAGATTGCCATTCATATTAAATTGTGTGGGTTTATAAAATTGAACATAATGATTGCGATATATGATAACTGTCATAAGACTATACGGGTGAAAATCCTGATATATCCTCTCAATTCTGTTATAGGCCAAGTGGGCGTGACTATAGCAGAAACATCCTTTGGAAGCATAGGGAGATCTTTGATTCATATGAGGTAGACCGTTAGTCTCTACATTCTCCCGGGGAAGACTGGGTAAACATGTGAGGTTCACGTGGTTGAGCTCCAAATAACTCATGTTTTGGAAAGGTTGCCAAAACAATGGCTACATTAGAGCCTAGAGACTAATGCTTTCGCAATACCAGAGGCTCTCATAAAATCTCGTGTTGCATTGGTGTTGGCATCACTCGTGCTCCCGATCCGCAAGCTTCTTGGATGAACATGGTCACCAGACTCCTGCGGAGCGCGGGAAAACTAATGTGGGGCCCCCTAGGTAGCTAAATTGGTTTATCTATAATTATTATTTATAAGTCCAATAACTATGGTTTATTATACCGTTAATATCCGTTAATGGGGTATATAAATTAACTTTTAACTGGGGGCCTATATTATATAATATTGGCTAAGTGGGAGCGACAATAGCAAAAACATCCTTTGGAAGCATAGGGTTATAATAACAAATAATATGGGACTGAAGTTGTTGGAAAACTGTTGATGGCATACACTACTACAAACTATATTACAGCAATAGCCAACAATTCTCACTACCATTGCAACTACTTTTCAAGCCATTACTTAGCCATGCATGGTCAATCCATTGGCGTTCGGGCTGCTCCTTGACGTGCGCACGTGCACTTCGAGCGGCGCCTCTCAAGCTTCTTGCCTGGGAATGGCTGGTTGACATTGGACCGTGGATGAGGGTAGTCTTCTCTGACACATGTAACTACGTCATATGTCATGACCGATGGTTGCCCCACAAATGGTTAACGGTTACCGTGGTTGATATCATTTTTGGGTCAATTTGGCTGAGATGCTCCAGATTGAACTTCGTCCACCAAATGGTCAAAGAATGGCGCAGGATCTTGGTTATCATGACCTGGTTGATCATGTTCACCTGCGGAGGGCAAACATTCGATCTACTTTGATTTGTCGAGCTCCTTGAAAAGTAATGGGCTGCATTTTGTTGCAACCGTCGTGATGTCATATGTGGTACTAGTATCTTTTCATGTCGCTCGGATTGCTCGAATCTAGTCTGGTCAGATTGATGCCGTGCCACCTGCAGCCCATGCCTCACTAGTGTGAGCTACTGGTTCTAAGCAAGGCCAACCGCAAACGAAATGTCTCAAGTCTCAACATTGCGTTTCAGCAATGGAGGACCCCAAATCTAACGAATGCTATTCACAGAGAAGGGCCAGCATCAATCAATTTGATTTTATTTGAAAAAAAAAACATGATCATAAACCAGAGAACTCATTGATATAGTTTAGATGATATGTGGTACCCCAGAAGATTAAAATAATTCGTGATCACCTCTCCGTTTACCAGCATTCCCCCGAGAAGGGCCAGCGATTGCACTGGTCACAGCGAAGCCCAGCCGCATTCCACCGAGGAGTTGTGATGTATTTTTTCTCCAACAATTGGCATCAATTGGCCACCACTGGCGGCAACCAGACAGCAAATGGATGAGTAGGATGTTCGAAATGATGCGATGGAATCACTGGCTAGGTTGTCAACATCAAAAATGGATCAAAATAGATCAAGGCCACTGCTCAACTCGACTAGACTTTCATGGAATCCAACACCTTTTTGTAGTCGGCCAATGCTTTCTCACCAGCAGCTGTCACGGCCTTCGCCTTTTTCTCCTGCAAGCATAGCCACGGTATGATGGGTTGGGGATACAGCTGGGGCATGTTAGACGTATTTTGGAGAGACCATGGTCTTTTGTGATATTGGATATATTGAAAGTAAAGACTGATTTCTGATTCATTCAAGATTTGAACCGTAAACTTGCTCCTCAAAGTTATCCACCAAGCTCTGCAAAGCATCACGGGACTGCTGCAAGGCTTGTCGTTGGTGCTCAAGCTGGGAACAGATTGCTTTGCTCAAAGCAGGGTTCCTTAGGAATGAAGCAATCGACAAATCCCCAACACTGATAAGATGGGTTTGACTGTTCGATCAGACTTCATGATCTACCTAAACCATCCTAAACCCAAAACTGGTTTTGAATTCAGCTGTGTAGTTGTTGAACGACCTCCTCCAATGCACACCCGTTTATCCAAGGTACAACTGCTGGGCACGAAGCACACGAGATCGGACATCAGAAATCTTGCTGGTCAACTGGGTCATGACCTCCGGTCAAGAGCGGCTACTTGGCAGGGAATGGGGTTGTGTGACCTGAAACTATACCCCACCTTGCGAGACTCACCAACCTTTTCGGCATAAGCTTTTTTTGCTGCCCTTTCTGCAGCCCTTTGTTTTTCCGTTTCTGCCTTCTTCTCTGCCTTCTGTTTTTCTCGTTCTTCATTCTTCTTTTTCTGCTCCTCTGTGAGCGCCTTCTTTTTCTTGCTCTTCCCTGTCTTCTTTGACTTACGACCGTTGCGATCCTTCTTCTGCTTCTTCTCCTTCTTGCCTTTCTTCTCTTTCGATTTCGTGGTGTCCTATGAAGCAGCTAAGTTAATACAAGAAACCAAATGTTCGAAGGTTATTGCATGTTACAGCACATTTCCAACCAATGAAAATTAAGTGAACGGAAGTGACCCTTATCACACTGTGTAAGTAAGGCACTGTACCTATCACAGATCATGATATCATGTTCCCCAACCCTCCTCACAAGATTCACTTTCGGCGGAACCATCCGTCTCACTGTCAGACTCAGTGCTGCTTCGTTTGGATCTCTTTCTCTTTGATTTTGGACTCTCATCATCATGGGCATCAGTAGCAGACATGCCGGAAGAGAGCAACGTGCAATCTTTGCTCGTCTCTGACTCAGAATCCCAGATAAGATAGAGCACCATGTCCTGAGTAAGCGACTGATAAGGCAACATGCATGGTTCACCTTGGGATTTCAATACGTTGCACAAATAACTCACTGCCAGCCCAGAATGATCAAGATCTTTTTTGATTGGTAGTTGAAAGGGGATGCCACTTCAAATGAAAGCACCCACAGCAAGTCTGTCAAAAAACCAGCCTCAATCTATACCTATACCGTTACGGCTAGGCTATACCGTTTAAATTCGTTTGAGATGAGTTTCATCACGACTGGGGCAGTCAGGGTGTCGTTTGATCTGCGTTTCTGCTAACACTGGATTTTTTTTCTTCTCTTCGATGATGCATGTTGCGACATCTTCGGACTTGTACTTTTCACAGATCTGACTGAATGTCATCCACCTCCGAGCTCCCATCTTGATGAATTCCGAAGTTTGCTGAAGCTGAATCACATAAGTGCTGGAAGACCAGCACTCACTGGCCGCAAGCCATTCCTCGTACAACTTCTGCATATCTTCGAGGCCTAAAGAGAAAGGGCCATGTGAAGGGTATATACGCATGCTGCATTTGCACATGTTTACAAATGCACATAGCAGGTGGCCATAATTTATGCAATGCATTGCAATGCAAAAAAAACAACAACCTGCTGTGTAACATGTCTCCACAACTGATGTGCCCAAGGGACTTCCCCGAGACTCGTCAGCTTTCTTGCGCAACGCGCTGGGGGTCCGTGAGCCTTAAGTAGTGATCCATAGCGTGATTTGCTCAGGGTGAGTAATGTCAAACACTTCAACTGTTTGTGCACAAGTACATGTACTGTTAAACCACGAGGACCGCACTCGAGAGAGAATTGTAGAAGCGCTGCTTCCTAGCTTTGTATGCTTTGCACTTGGCTAACTTCTCCTGCTCTGCTGCTGCCTTCTCTTGCTGCTCAAGCGTGTCTGCCCGTTGTAATGCTGCAACCACTGCGGTCTCATCATTTTCTTTGCGTTCTGCTGGCGCCTTGTTGCTGTTGTTGTCACTGATCTTCAATGTCTTTGCTGCTTGTTTCTCAGGTTGTTTGTCACGCGTCTCTTGTTCTGCATGCCTCTTCTTATTGATGCCTGAAGATGATGATCTCCCACCAGGATTCCTCACCTTCTGTGTGCCATCATATTCAACTATATGCTTTGTCTCAGCTCCTTTGCTTGTCTTGTCCTTGGCGGCTGATGCCTTATCCTTGTTATCCTTGACTCCCTTGACCTTGTCTCCTTTGCTTGTCTTGGCTTTGACGGCCGCTCCCTTGTCTCCTTTGCTTGCTTTGCGTGTCTTGACTGTGGAGCCCTTCTGTGGTGTTTTCTTTGCTTGTTGTGTCTCCTGTCCATCCTTGCCTGCTGTGCCTTCATTGTGAACCGGCTTTGTTTGCTCGCTCTCACCTGTAGGTCCATGCACTGGGCTTGTTTTTCCTCTAACCCTTTTGTGAACACTTGCCGGTGCCCTTGCTTTTGGCTTGGCTTGGGACTTTGCTGCTGTATGTTTTCGGGTCTTGGGCGTGTTTGGCTTCCCAGCTTCTGGCTGTGTGTTTGGACTTGGAGCAAAAACCCCTGGTGGCGAATCCTCTAACCCCAGTTGGTTGTCAGGAAAGTATCCGCTTGGCTGTTTCTGTGTCCCCTTGCCCCCAGAGCCATCCACACTCCCACGTCGGTTCAACTTTGGTGGTGGTGTCAAAAGATCGACTTGAGAACCTGCGCCAGTGGATTGCGACACCAATGACCGTTCAATGTTTGTGAGGATGAATGCAGCATGGGATCCCGGTTTCAACAACATCATGGTGATTCAGGCCATTTAGTCCGGCCCCTTAAACACATGCGTACTATACGTATACTATATATTGCACCAAGCCTGAAGTGGAACTTTTGAGGGATGTGGCATTCTTCCGCTGTAGCTGTAGCTCTCGCCTTAGAAATTAATACATATATAGCATATATGCATAAAAATGGTATAGCAATCATCAAACATGAGTGATATTCGGTACCTGATGATGATCACTGATCTGCATCATACGCTACAACATCAACCAGCTCATTCTATGACATCTCAAGTTTGAAAAGAAATCACCGAGTGAGGATCTGACGGGGTTCCAGGCACAGTTGCCTGTGAGTCACAAAGGCCTTCTTGTGCATCCAAGGTTGCTAAAGCTGCCTGAGCTCTCTCGGTGCGTTTCCTGGCCGCCTCGAGGAACTTAGACATGGCTCCAACGTGGGATTCCCTGGGAACCACCAGGAGATTAGCAAAGGTGGTCCTTGTGTATTTGACCTTTCCATTTGGAACAATTGCCGATGATTTGTTTGGTTTAACTCAAACATTTTCGTACATGAACCCAACAGTCAGTGAACAGATGGCGCCTTTGAGCCAATACAATGCAAATTATACGAAATCCTGGGTACCATTGTCCACGTGCCAGTATGGTCGTTCCACGTGCCAGTATGTCCTTTCCACGTGCCAGTATATCCTTTCCACGGTCTGTCCACGGGTTGTCCACGGTCCAGCTATGTTTCGTATTTTTTGTCAATCATCGCAAGTCGTACTATTTCGTACGCAATGATGGTTTACAAAAGCCATGTTATATACCATATTAATGCATCTGATCAATCATGTACCTGAAGCTGGATGTCGGATTATTTTAGCCCGCAATGATTAAATCCCTAAGGTCAGGGTTCTCATGAATTTGCATAGCTGACCCAGGCATATATCATGCCAAGTCAAACTGAATTTTCAAACTGAATTTGAATTTCCAAGGCTAACGGGTTTGCTCACAACCCCTGATCAAGAATGGGTTTGTAAACCCCCCTTGAAACCTGTTCACGAAGAAAGGTTTTCACAGGCGTCAAACCAGCATGAGCCCATCGATGAGGTTGCTTCACCTACCACGGATTTTGCCAAGATCATATGGGGATGTCCTTTTGCCCCCTTAAAGTATACCTTTTTAACCAAAAAAAGGGCGCTTCATTTTGAGACATACCCATATCATGAAAACCAAATCAAATCCATCATGCCCCATCTTGATCTTAATACTGTATCATAATAAGTTTATAATTTGTTTTGTTGGTTACGATATGTGGTAGCTAACCCGACCCATCTTGATAAAATGCATGAGATGAGGATGCTTTGGCCTTGGGAATCTGTGCAAGCGGCTTCCCAAAGACTTTGGCGCGAAGATCGCCTGGATTGGCAGCCTGGGCTGCAGTGCCGGTGTGGGGGTTGCCTGTGACCTTAGAAGTTTCAATTCCAAGTTTCAAGTCTATAATATTAGATTGATACAGTCGAGAATCCAGGTGAAACATGGCGAAACCCTGAATGAACATCTGAAAAAGACATCAATATCACGGATGCTGTTGTTTATTTTCCCATATCTGGTTGGGTTTCTAGACCACTGGTAAATTGAGCTTGTGAAATCAAGATGCAATATGTTTCAAATGGTATTTCGCCACTCGTTGTCCATAGAGCCGCGGATACTCAGCAGACTGCTTCAGAAGTTTGCCACCGCTCCTGAGTCACATCCCGAGGCAACAGGAATCTAGAGGCCATCTTCCGCCATCTCCATGATTGACTAGTGACCCTTTCGAACCACGGTTTTTTGTGATAATATATTTTTGGGTGGTTAGTAGTGATATGGTTCAAAAAATGGGTTTTACAAAAAGGTGTTTGAAAGGTTCACTACAGTTGTGAGAGATCCATTTGATACATCCAATATATCACATTGAATGCCCAATACTTGTGGTTGATCTAGACTCGCCCCTGTGACTTTGAGGGGCTAACTAAGCCGTCTAGCTATATAGATTTTAATCAACCGAGGTTCACAATGGTCTTGCCCTGGGCATTGGTTGAAATTTTCACCATACCCTTGCCACCCAAACGGAGCAACGCCCTCTTTGCAATGGAGATCGTTCGCTTCAATCGAATACCCCAGGGCCTCAGCACAGGTATCATGATGCATCCATGGACTGTTGATCTCTAGAGATGTCATACCAGCAACCTATATAGGGTAGTGTTTTGGAGGTCCCTCATGGATCAAGTGTTATTCATAAATTAGTGATTGGTGATACAACGTTATAAGTACTAATTTATTCAGGCATTGGTCAGTTAGTTCAAAGTGTGCCACCCATGTGACAATAAATGACTCCAATGACAGCAGCATCCAGACAGACTTGTCAGCCGATCTCAGGCCGTAGCGCGATACCAAAGCACTTGCTTGGCTTCAGCGAGAAGTGTCCGTGAGCTCCCATGTAACTGGGCAGCACGGACGCAGAAACCAACATCAAGTGGGAGATATTAATGAAAATTCATCATACACTACTTGTGCGGTTTTTCAGATTGGTTTCTGGGGGTAGGGCAAATACACGTCCAACCAATCGCAGCCCAGAAGAGTAGAAACACAGGTCTTCACGTATCTGATGTAGTCATATCGTGGCATCAAGCTCGAACCTGGCTGCTCAGTTATGGTGTGAACGCATCGAACAGTGGCTAGAAGCATCAGCATAGCCCAGCGGCAAACAAGCCTGAGCTGTGCCAGGCCACACGGCCAGGCCAAATATGATCACAGGGCCGAATAAAATCTTGAAAGGCAGGGGTGCATGATGGGTACATGGTATAACGGTTTGAAGAAAACATAAAATAATATCTTTGATTAGACACCAGGGAACAAGTTCGAATCCTTCACATAGTTTTTGTTGGTATCGCCAAAGATTGCATCAGCTGGTTCCTTTCTCCGACAGTGGGTGGCAGAGTTTAACCAAACCCATGGGCCACAGGGCGGCCCCCCTGCTGCCAGCCCATCTTCACGAATGGATAAAATGTCCTTCACGGCCGTCAGAAACCCAAACCTCACACATTTGGACATTGGGACCGGTTCCAATGATTTCTTTTCAAACAAATGATGGTGAGCATTTCGAAAAGATCAATGTTTTATATTTGTGTTGCATCATCATCATATCATATAAATAATAAAATATTAAGACATGCTGGTAAATTTCCACTTGGGTTGGTTCACCAAAAAAGGCCCCCACAAGTCCCCACAAAACAGTGTTTTCCCTGCATTTTATGAAAAAAAATGGACTTGTGGGGGCCTTTTTTGGGGGACCAACCCAAGTGGAAAATTAGCATGACATGATCATTCCTAACATCCCTTTTCCCCTGGGGTTTTGGCGTGCTGGTCAAATCATTCTGCTCGCCACGGTCCACAATCTCAAAGAATCGCCTTTGCAAAGCCAACATCCGAATGAGGCATTGGTGGCAGTGGCGGCATTGGTGGCATTGGTGGCTACATTACTGAGCCCATGGCCCACGGCATCCTTCGGCACCTCGAGAGCAAGTGTTTGGGAATTGGGGCAATTTTGAGACACAGTTGAGTTGTTCCATATATTTTATATTAGCGGATAATGACTGCCTTGTTCAATATTGGATTCGCCCAGGCAACCCAAAACAACAGTGCAAATATATGCATTAGGATTTATAACAAAAAAAAATAGTTGTCAAGCATCGATTCAGAACCCAAAATATGTCATAGGCATCAGCCACGTCAAACGCTGAGCGCTGGACAAAATCCATTGTAAATAGATCTACCACCGCTGAAGAAGTCGACAAAGTCCATGTTCTAGGCAGAAGGAACGGATGGTCGGGTCAATGGTAAAAAAATGAAATATGGTTTCGACGTGAACCATATCTGAATGGGAGGTTTTCAGGGTTTCAAAGTGCACGTAAAATATGATGAACAGATTTCACTTCGGTTTTTTGAGCCCCAGGCCCTCGAAACTGAAGGGTTCAATGATGCCACAAAGTCGCACATGTGTAACCTGAGGGACAGTCGTGTAAGGGTCTGGTTTTATATTCTCATCTCAGTGATTGTATAGGCCTATTATGTATAATATTCTCTCATCATCCTAGTGAAATTTCAATCAAGTAGCAACAGTATGGGTGCGCCCAATCGCCTGAGCAGCAAAGCCTGGGCCCTTGTCAACGCCAGAGGGCTGCTAGCCCAGGCAGGCTTACCCTGGCCCTTCGATTCAGCAACCATCACACAAACAGACTCTTGGCGTCGGTTGGGCGCCAAAACATCAAAAGGTCTGAGCCATGCATGGCAAAACAGATTTTACTTTGATTAATGTCACAATATACGAGTTCGTTGGATACCATCAAGCAATTATATCAATTGATTCCTTTCCAAGATTCCAGGGCCCCAATTTTCGCACCATTGCAACTCGAAAATTTTGAGACTGGGATTCTGGCCAGAGCAGCGCAAAAAGTTGCAATGATTCGGGACTCCTATTATATAGTTGGGACCTCTACGATCAAATCAATGATTTGGTTCTTCAATAGCTATTTCGATCGATTGCGATGAACATTAATGAAAATGTTTGAGCTTTGCTGAACTAGCCGACAGAAACTCTCTAGTCAACATCCTGTGGATCAATCACTTCATCATTCTCATCTTCCTGTTCCTCTTCACCTTCGCGAAAAGGTTCTTCAGACTGTTCAGTCTCAGGTTCGGCCGCCATCCATCGTCCAGCCTTTTTTGCCATCGTCCACCTGAGGATTGGTGAGCAGTGCGTCAAGGGTGACCAGAAGATGATCATGGTTGAGACCCCGGCGCTTCTGAAGGCCCTCCGCATTTTCCCCAAAAAAGGGAAAGGCCTCTCTTTGGAGTCTTGTCGACCTGGTTCCAGGTTCAAAGCATTTCAAATTTTTATGGCAGTCGACCAAGTTGCTCCATTCCGGTTGGACCATTCATGTGAATAAATAAAGTGCAAATGTTGACTGCCTAGCCTGCAAGTTGAGACCATGAGTTCGATTCACTTGCCACACGGTGCTTTTGCTCACTGGACTCACATAGAAGCCGGCCCTCTTGTACCTTATGATGAACTGAGCAGCCCATTATTGACCACACCCTGGACCAGTTGAAACCGTAAGAGTTGCTCATGATTGCAATGGAACTCAAACATGGAAGCAACACGGGAAGATTGTTTAATGTCAGTGGCAGTGGCTTCCAAATTTGATCAGCCCGCTAGGCCCCTTGCAGGACACCTATGGTGGCTGGTTCGGAGGAGACCGTGTAGGCTTTTTCAGGTGGCTTCAATGTGAACGACCTTGATCAAACCAGTGCATGCTAGTGTTGTCACCGGAATTCAAAATCACAAGTGTTGAACTTGATTTAGTGATTAGGCAAAGTACGTTCTCTTTTGAAGCACTTCATCAGATGGAAGGATCATCATTGGGTCCTCCTTCGCGATACCCCGCACAATCTCCAGGTTCTGCCGTACCTGTCAAGTTGATTGGCACCGCATGTAAAGAATTGAAATAGACATGCAGCATACATGCACACTTGTTCTGTAACCACGTATGCAAACCGTATGTAACACACCTGTATCACAATGTTTGTGAACTATACCAAGCCTTCTCATCAATATGATCTTTCGGTGTCACTCCAGGCGAATCAGGTCCAGGTTTGCTAGCTGCAGCTCCGCTAGGCCTTTTCATTGCCCTTGGTTCCCGTTTTCTCTTCCTATTGTCTGTCTCATCCTCACCCTGGTCATTGTTGTCCTGATTGTCATCCTGTTCATCCTTCTGTTCAGCCTTTTTAACCTTGGAGGGGCCTTTCCCTCGACCTTTTCCTCTCCCAGCTCTCCCACGCCCACGGGGCCGCCCTCTACCTCTACCTCTGCCCCGACCTCTTCCTTTTCTGTCGAGATCCCTGTCTTCGTCACTTTGGTTTTCCTTATATTCTCTGTCTTCATCCTCGAAGTCCTCCTCAGCTGCAGCTTTTCTGGACGCTGCCCGTAGGGCTTTCTGAGCCTACCCAATGGAGAAAACATATTAAGTCGGACGCGAAAGATCAGAGAGACAGAGAGATGAAGCATGGAGAATATAAATGACTTCACACAGAGTGTTCAAGTTGGAAATCCAATGCCACAGCGTAAATTCTAGCCTTCAAAATGTCATCATTGTTGCCATCCTTCCCCAGTGCTTCGGAAACCTCCTGGGCACGCCGCTCCATGTGTTCATCTTGCGCAGGCATTGCAATCAAGGGCTCATGGTCCTGTCATGCGTGCAGCGATATATAGATAGATCTAATGTGTAAAACTGGATAAAATTGGCAAAGGTATGGATCGATCATACGTGAATGTTTTTGAACAAAATCATGCAGTGATCAGTTCCCCTACCCTACCTTGTGTGCTCCCTTCTTGTCATCATCGCTGTGAAAGAAGCTCTCTTCCATATGGGGTAAAGTGTCCATATTGTCCATCGGAGTCCCAGTTGGTTCACCTAGACATTCCTCCGTTTTTTCCTCTTGCTCCTCATCATGGGGTAAAACATCAGCAAACTCATCTTCTGTCGGGATTTCCTCTTCTCCGTGTTCCTGTCCCCCTACGTTCTTGGAATCAGGGTAAACGTCGTCATCATCGTGTGGTTCAACTTCAAGTTCGGTGGCCGTAATGCTTCCGCTTGCCAAACTGGCCTGGGCTGTTGGAATCATAGGGGCCATAGGGATGACATGAACGAATAGGGGAATGGAAACACGGAAACACAATCATTTGTTTGTTACTAATCAAATACTGTACCGGTTTGACTATTAATGATGATTTTGACATGGTGCGCACCTGGGAGGCTGCGCGTGATGGGCCTTTCTTTGCAACTTTTTCCCTTTCTCATCCAACATTCCATGCGCCTTCAGCGCTCTGGGTGTTTCACCGTGATATGATGAATGGAAATTATATCCTAGACTCTACAAGTCAACAATGATGAACAAGTGTGGGTCCACACCTCCAAGACCTCCTTGATGATGCCCTTGATCTCGATCATTTTCGGGTGGCTTTTTCTGCGTGAAAGCTGATGAAATTGAAAACCAAAGTTTTCTAACACATGAGGCTATTGTGCATTGTGCTGGACAGGAGTGGCACGACTGGCACGAGCACGACTGGCACGCCTGGCAGTTGGATTGCGCTGGAACCTCGTCATGCAGTACTGGGCAAAGGTTCGTTGGAGGCCACCCTCCACTGATGCCCACACCTCGTTTCGGGAGATCGGAGGTTAAACCGAAAACTTGAATCAATTTGGGGAGGGATTTCATGTACACTATAATATACCATAAATTCAATATAGCTAAGGCAATGGCTTCATGCTCCCAGACATCACGAAAATGTGTATTCAGCTTGTACTCCATCGACATCGCAGTGAGCACAACCTCCAGAAACACATTCACCGAAATATATAAGATGGCACCAACCATGCATTGTAGTCTGCACTTTGGAACTTGTGACAATCCTAGAAGGAATTGTGAGGATCATTGGCCTCAATCTCATTCTTCCCAGGCAAACAGTGCGCAAACTGCGCAAGGTAGGCAGCCACAAAGTTGAAGTTTCTATCCATTTCCACCTGGGCAAACGCAGTTATACCCTAGACCAGGAGCATCGTAGCAGTATCAACTGACATGACAGAGCATTCAAATGTGCACATGTTAATTGTTTGGCTAGGCAACATCTCTTTCACCAATTTGGCCGTGCTTGAGCTTACCCTTCATCCGCTTCACATCCACAAAGCTAAACTTCACAACCTTACGGGAGAAAGCTGCATGATTTGATATCATGATGCCACTTAAAAAATCATTCACAGACTCTAATCACATATGAGATTGCACCAAGCAACCTTGGAATCTTGGGGAGAAATACCAGCCTTTAGTCTGAGTTCCCTTTTTCTCTCAGAGATCCACGCTTTATCGTTCAGAATCTCCCTGTAGAACTCCTGAAGGCAGTTGGGTGCCTGTATGTCAAAATTAATTATGTAATGTGTTCAAAAAAGGTTTGGATTAGCATCATCAACATATTGTAGCTGCAACACCAGCCCTCTTGCACCCCCAAAAGCGATCCTTGAGGTTTTCGATGACGACCCGACGCGCTTGCGTCGGCATGCCGCAGCAAAAAAATCAGCTGTGGGTGGCACAAGGGGCTTGGAGAAATACATGCAAAACACCCCCTTAGTCTTTATTTGAGCCCAATCGCAAGATGAATTAAACAGCTTGGCATCGTTCCAAATCGACTTGATGAAGCTGGCATGCTACGACATATCACACAATGGTTGAATGTCATAAGACGGGTGCACGCAGATATGTGCAGGGCAAATAGAGGGGGCTCGCACCTAAAGGTTCTCCAATTTCCAAATCATCCACAAAAGTTGCCGCAAATGCAGCTTTCATCCCATGGCGCCATGTGGCCACAGAATTTTTCAAAGTATCGATATCCAACTGAGCAAATTTTCTTGGAATCCAATACCATTAATTTATATAATGGCCCTGAGTGGCACAATTGGTTTGGTTCCTGATTTCCTTATCTCGCGTTGATTCACATCCCTGTGGGAAGCTGCGGCAGGCACTTGGGAGATCCCGGCAGTGGGTTGAGTATTCAATATATACACTGTGATTCCCCCATCATAGAACATTATTATACTACTTGGGGTTTCCAACAATCTACATCTGGATCTTTGGGGCCACAGATGGCCACAGTGCCGGTATAGCCTTAGATGACTTACTGGTATAGTCGATGAGAATTCCCCGTATAGTCTTCAAAATCCATTTATAGTCGTTCATTTCTGGTATAGCCTAGGCCATGGCAGATATGGTCGAGGAATCATAGGGTATATATATATATATAAATACATGCATATATATATATATAAATACATATATATATACTGTACACATATGCGCACACATACACAGGAAGAACACATGTATACTGTATAGATATATAATTATATATATATGTATGTATCCGGTATAAATGATTATGTACCCATGATATACCCATTTCGCATACCCATTCGATATGTATATATATATGTATATATATAGAATATACATGCACATATATTATATATATAGGAGCAGCCATAGCAGCAAGGCAAAGAGTTTGTCTCGCAGCATTTTTACAACTCCGCGGTGGACCTGTTCCTCGGTAAAAAACGAGCCGAGCTGGGGTTATGTTTGTCAAAACCCTGGTACCATACCGGGTACCATCAAAAAGATGGTTACTGGATGATCATTCCCCAAAGATTATCGCTTTTCATAGGACCCATCCCCATATGATGCATGCAAAATAGGGCGGCAAAAATGATGAATGAACCTCTAAAATCCTCTAAATAGCTACGTATTGACTCTGCGAAAATCATGAGCAATCATGGGATTTCTTTGGGTAGCCTATTTTCAGAGCCATACGGGGGAAGTCGGGTAAACTAAACCAACTGGTTGATCAATGAAATCGAATGCAAAATTGTCCCAAATCGGATTGCAAGATCATTCTCCGATAGGAAATCAGCATATTTGTGTTGGGTAGGTATTTAAATATTTATATATATATACACACATATGTATATTACATATAGATACATATACTATACATGTGTATATTATACACATTTCAGGAATGAATCCCTGGAAGTCCAAGTGAATCTTCAGGAGTGCAGCAGTCCAACTTTCAGTTGGTGCCAACTTTCGCCACCGCCACTGGAGGCTTTGTGTCACACCCACCCCCTTTGCCGTGTTTGCCTTTGATAAAGATGAACAGCGAAGGCAAGCCAACAAGGCCTGCAGCGCAACGGGATTGGAAAGGGAAAATACATTCAGATACTCAAAAAATCCCTTCATGAATTGAGCAATGTTCGAAACCGATGTTGGTTGATGATTGTTTGTAAGGGGTTATACTACATTACTACATGATACTACCCAATATATCCCAATATAGTGGGTATTTTCACAATCCGTTCTAGGAATCCCCATTAACCAGCCAGGACCAGCCAGTCTGAAGAGTGGGTACCCCAATTTTTGATGGTCTATCAATGTCCATCATTTTCGTTTTTTTCGTCACATGATCTAAACTGCCATTTGGAGGTATGTTCCATTTTTTTGGGGGGCTCATATCCTAGCTACATTGCCCCATATGGGCCCTTCATGAGTTTGAAACCTCCGATCATGGCAGGTGATGGAACCCTACCATCAGAGACTTGGTGGAAAAAAAGCAGAATCAATGGGGAATTTAGACAGAATCTCAAGCATCTGGATTTGTTCGCAAGAAGTTGGGAGTTAGGCAATATAAATTAAGATTTGATCAACATATAAGTAGTTAATTATTATATATTAACGACATGAAGTGGTAAACTACAGCCTGAGTAGTGACCCAATTGTTCATGCTTGCGTGGTTCCAGCCACTAGGCCTTTAGTTGGAGCCAGCAGAAGGGGAGGAGGATTGCAAGTCTTTTGTCCCGGATCCCAGAAAACGTATTTTTTTGGGGATGCTTCTTAAATCTTCTGAGATGAAAAAAACAGAAAAACACATCCAGTTTCTACTCAATCTATGTACTTACAACAGCTTTTGTATGATGTCCCAGTCTGCTATGGCTTTGCGGGTCCTATAAAGGATGTATCTTTTCACAATCAACTGATTCAAGCCTTCGACAGCTTCATCTTTTGTCAGCGAAAAACTCTGAGGACTCCCACGATCTGTTGACTGTTGTAAGATTTTGCCATGGCTCAAACAATATTAATCCCCAACAACGGATGGTGAACTGAAGCATGGCCAGCCATTCGCATTCCATTGGTGGCATGTGTTTGAGCTACAATGAAGTTCATGTTACTGGGATTGACCCTTTAGATTTTTTGGTGGAAGTAATACTTCTCCTTCATAGTCCGCTTCAATGCGGTTGGAAGCATCCAACATGTTATGGGGATCCAACCTGGGCAAAGGCCCAATCAAGTACCCAAGTTTGATCCAGACTCCAAGACCTTTGAAATGCATTGCCCATCTTGAAGCATCCCAGCGTAGTTTGTGGATATCTTCTAATAGTTAATTCCACTGCAATCCCACACACAGCTTTATAATTTATCATATCATACATTATCATACAATATATCACAAATCCATATATAGATATAATTATATTTATAATTACATATATACATATATAATTATATATCCTGCATCATAAATCCGTATGGTTCCCCTCTTCGCCCAGGATTTTCCTACGTCTTTTCACCAGCTCTTCCAGACACCAACTGAGTTTGCGTGAATTGAGCTCCATTCCCAGGCCTTGCCGCGGCAAGTTTCTTCATTGTTCACACGCAGAAAACTTCAATTTCCCAGACCAAAACTACCAAGCCAAACCACCACATATGCACTCGTTGAATATATATATATATATATATATATATATGTATTTATTTATATTTATATATATATATATACAAATAATTTTGTTATATTTAAATATATTTAATATATATGTTATATTGATTTTATTGATTGTATTCATCATATTTATTATATTTTTTATATTTATTATACACGCCTACACACCCCATTAAGCAATCACTTGGGCAGTTCCAGCAGCACCTCCAGCAGAAAAAAACGTGGTTTTTCGGCAGGGTCAAAGCACTCACACATGGAGGATCCAGCTCCTTGGTGCTCCTGATTTGTTGGGGATGAGTATAGCCCACCCAAGGGATCCCAAGGGGATATTTATATGATTTAATGGGGACAAAAATAATGAGTATATGGATGTATGTGGTGGGATGTATGTAATTCATATATTTTTGGATATTTATATGATGTTATCTACATGTATCAAACAAGCAGTATAGTGGAAAAGGGCTATGTTTTAGGGCTCACGGAAAATGAACAATGCAGAAACTAAGGATGGGGTTCAAGTGACCCAGCGGAAAGAATTTTGGGACTTTTTTTTGCATCAAAAACGGGGGATTTGGTTGGTTGATTTTCACACCAAATTTTTGGTGATATTAAGCATTAAGAGTGATATTCTGTAGCCCAGGGTGGTGCTTTAACAAAAAAATAGTTGTGCTTCATGGTTGTGTGAGTAGTGAGGTTTCTCATCTTACTAGTTTTAGAAATTTGGCACCCGAAGCCAGGTTCTCAATGGTCTTCCATGCAGCACGTGTAAGACTGCCCTGTTCTTCACACATCTTGGAGCGGGAGATCCGACAGTAAAAGGTCATCCATCAAATTCAAGCCTAAGGAGTCACCTTTGTGCTTCTCTACTCGCACTTTGTCCTTTTTTCCGCGGGCTACGAGGCATAGTGAGCTTGTCGACACAGCTGGGGATGGAGTTCAGAAAGCGTGTGGGTTATTCCAATGTCAACTATGCTTGTTGGTGACATCCTTCTTTGATCTTGGTTTCATCACGTTTCATCCAAAGTTCCTTGGAGAAAGGGATGAAGCTCCGCAGCTGGGATGATCAGAAGGATCACAGTGCTCTATGCAGGCAGATTGCCTTTTCCAACTGGTTCTTTCGTGAATTTACTGGGTATTGTAATGTTCCATTTTTCACAACCAGTCTAGGCGACTGCTGGTGACTGCCGTAGTTGCTGCTAAAGTCTCTTTTCGTGCTGATGACTGAGTCGATCCCCATTTCAAGCTTTTCCCAACGTCCGACGTGTTCGATTTTGGATATGGCAACCTGTCAGAGAAATTCAGAGAGTATGGTACCCAAAAATTGATGCTTGATCACATGGTGACAACACCACGCCATATTTGGAGGTGTCCATAAATGGGGGATCCCCAATAGCTGGATGGTATATAATGGAACATCCTACTTATCACTGTAAAGTGGATGATTGTGGTTGCTACCCCCATGACTTTCTGGGACAGCTCCATGACTTTCAGGCGCTTCTGGAGAGCTGCGTGCTGCTTTTCTGGGGCATTTCCTTGGCTCTCATCGAAGTCCTACAGCTTCAGGCCAAAGGCTCCATCGGATCCCTGGCCGGAGTTCGCTGCAAAAATGCTACATGTCATGTGGATAGGGGGATATCTATGGGATTTATATATATATATATACACATATAATATTATATAATTTTATATACATATTTATATATATATACATATGTAATGTATGTGTATATATCTAGATGTATGCAATGTATGTGTTTATAAAAAATATATATGTGAGTATATGTAGCCACCTTGATATGAGCTATTTATAGCTACTTTTGTTTGTGTTAGCATTTTTTGCGAAACTGCGTTCCCAATATTCCGCGGTTTTAAAACTGAACTTCGCTATCAATTGGTGGCGATTTTGGGGTGGAAATGGCTGGAACATGGATGTGGAGGCCCATTTTCAGAAGCCTATATGACGTTAAATTTTCAAGATCAAAGCCTTATCCAATTTTGTAATTCCAGATTTCTTTCATATCCCAAGCAATTTGTTTCATGTTTTCCCTTTGGAATATCTGGGAGTTTTACCATCCCTGACGTCTAAGGGGATGGGATGAAACACGAATTTGTCGCCATGTTGACGCCAGAATTCGCGAGTGTTAAAAAGGGGGGGAACATCAACAGAACTCCGTCTCGGTCTCAGTTTTATTTTTTAAAATCTCTATATTTTAGGGGGGAACATCAACATTTTCGCAAACTAGATTTAATATGATTCAACTAGATCAAGAATCATCAAGTACAATGCAAGATACTTTCATGTTCTGAATACCTGAGGTGGGAAACATTACTCTTCATCTCTTTGAAAGTGGGTTTGTTCAAAAACGGGATACCCCAAAAATCCAATGGTATATCATCTCATCACTTTCCCTATGAGATAGCAGTATTTTGATGGGTATATTTCATTTTCAAATTTACCCAAGTGGCTTTCAAGCCCCGCTTGAAACACGTCCTAGCCAAGTGAGTGCCCATACCGTATAGGACCAATACGCACATTTTGATATTCTATATAGTTTGAATGTTTTTAACTGATGTTTTCGCGGGTTTTGAATTTTAAAGTGGTTGACCTTAGTTGACCTTGTTCGAATACATTTCACTGATTTGTTGATCCTGAAATTCGTTGGAGCTTTGTTCATACTGAGGTCAGTACATGAATATTTGGAACGGTCTAGACGTGATCCTGATTCTCACCTTGCTTATTGGGCTAGTGCTTTGGTGCTTTGGCGGCGTTTCGGCCGTTCGGAACGGGGATGGAATCTTACTGGCTACCTGAATCTAAACATCGATGTATCATATTGTGTATCTATGTAATTTGTTGTTCAGTCATATTCATGATTTACACATGCTTTGTATACATTATTGTCATTATTATGCATAAGGGCCTTTTATTGTTGTTTGTTTGCATTACAATTACATCATTGTACATCTATATGTCAATTTTATAACGTTACATTATATATAGACTACTGTACGTACATGATCGTACATGCACGTCATGCTAACAACTCGCATAACAACATCTCTAGTGCGGTCCCAGAATCCCCACCCCCCCAATGGTATGGGGGCCCCCCCAAACCTCGCATCGCCGCAAAATGCGCGGGTTCGACCTCAGGTGTGTCTGTGTGTAGGTTTCGTGCAGGTTTGAATTGTATGCTAATTATTTAAATTTATATATATATATATATATATTATGTATATATTTATTTATAATATAGATTCACACAGAATGGAGCAATGCATCCTAACCCTACCCGATACTCGCCATTGCAGGTGGTTTTTGGTGCCTTGGGC
>Ga0126342_10004049_pt1 | contig 24706 bp, 20 predicted proteins | sample Cyp1metagenome_FD_92528 | JGI IMG/M metagenome (GOLD analysis project Ga0126342, IMG submission 92528) | Coral microbial communities from Lord Howe Island, Old Settlement Bay, Australia - Cyphastrea 1 metagenome | ecosystem: Host-associated > Invertebrates > Cnidaria > Coral ...
GCGTCTGTGTGTAAAAGGGTCTGTGTGTAAAAGCGTCTGTGTGTAAAAGCTTCTGTGTGTAAAAGCGCCTGCGTGTAAAAAGCGTCTGTGTGTAACAGCGTCTGTGTGTAAAAGGGTCTGTGTAAAAGCGTCTGTGTGTAAAAGCTTCTGTGTGTAAAAAAGCGTCTGTGTGTAAAAGAGCCTGTGTGTAAAGAGCGTGTCTCCATACTAACAACAGAAGACTCTGCTCCTCTACGCTCTCGGGCCATCCGTCGTCTAGTTTGGGGTGGTATATCCTATGCCTCGTCAACACAGCCATCTGAGGATTCCTTGGGAGATCCCTGGCCACTGAGGGGCGCCTCTCCGAACATCCGCTGCATGGGTCGTTTGCAAAGGCCAGCACCTTGGATCCACCAGGGGGTAGGTCATCGCCCAATTGAGGAAGTGGGTTTATCTCATTGCATGTGCATATATATATATACATATATTTATATTTTTATACATATATATATATATATATATCATTTATTATATGTTTCATCTTTCGCACATTTAGCACCCCTTCTTGCACCACTAATCAGTGCTGAGATGTGGACACATTCCAACGCAGCCGCTCCTGTTACAGTCACCCAACGAGCACGTGGAAGAGTCTTGTGGCATCATCCCCAAGCCTAGGGGGTGGGGTTCGCATCTTCAGTTCATGATTCCCACTGAACCAGCTAGATTCAGTTGGTAAAATCCGGCAACTGGCCAACAACCAGGGATTTGGGCTCAAATTAAACCAATTTGAGCCACTGACAGAGCAGAATCAACCATACAGGTCGACCATTGAACGTCAGTTGGCGGTGGGTCCACTGTATGGGGATCTCAAAAACACACCTTTGAAGTGAGGCCAGACTGACCTCAAATTTTGCTGAAATTTGAAGTTGGAAGAACCATCCCAGACACTGCCTCAATAACCAGCTGTGATGATCCCAGATAAGGCCTGTCCTCTCCAGCCAGCGACACTTTTCGATCTTCACAGCGCACTTCCAAGCCTGGCTTGACACGAGGTTTGTCGAGGCTACCTCAAAATCCCATGGCACATAGTGTTTTTCCCCCATGAAAATTGTATTCTTGGGGAAGCCTCCATTTTGCGCAAAGCCATATGTCAAAAAATGTAGTCATCCTTGTCAGCCTTCAGCTACATCCAATCCCAGTTTTCCCAAGAATTGCTACGCCTCTCCTTCCGGGATCTGTTCTAGATCCTGAGGCAGGCATGAGATCCAAGAAAATCACTCAGCAGTTCGAAAATCAGACCCAGCACTGGAGTTGGACAGGGACATCCAGCACTGGAGTGTGTTTAAAGTTGTGGGCTCCTTTACCAGAGTGATTGAAAATGTAGTGTACCCCAATATTACCCTTTAATAAACCATTGGAATAGGGTACCCTTTCTTCCGGCGCCTCTGTCGTACCAACGTTCCCCAACTTGTAGCGAGTTTCAATGGTGATGTATGATCAATATGGGGTCTTACAAGTGAGAAACAACCCTAGATACTGGCGCTATGGCTGCTGATGAGGCTGCTACCTCATAGATGCAGCGTATTTCTATCTGTCTTCTGAACAAGTTAAACGTGTAGATTTCAAGGTGAGAGCTTTCAAAGTATAATGCATATATATATAATGATATAAATATATAGATATATAAATATGTATAATGCTGTATGTATGTATGTATGTATGTATGTATGTATGTATGTATGTATAATGGTATATATGTATAGGTATAATGATATACACGTATATGTAAAATGACGTATATATATTATGATATATAACTATTTATTATGATATATAACTATATATATACAGGGTACAGTCATATATATATATACAGAAATAAATACATAAATATGTATATGATGTTGGTGTATATATATATATATATACAGTATATAGTAATAATAAATATTGTGTATACATTTGCATCATCCTTCATGATTTAAACATGATGACACACATATATATAGCTAAGTATATAATCAGAAAAGCAATATATATATATGGATATGTGCATATCTACCTATGTATATATATGTATATACAGAGATGTATATATATATATATTGATGTATACATGCAATGAAACATACATGTGTATATGTATATATATATATGGTGATGATGATATAATGATAGATATAATGATAGATATAATGATAGATATAATGACAAATAAAAAGATAGATATAAATATAGATATGATGATAGATATAATGATAGATATAATGATAGATATGATATAATGATGGATGGATGGATGGATGGATGGGTGGGTGGGTGGGTGGGTGGGTGGATGGATGGATGGATGGATGGATGGATGGAGGTAGGGAGGTAGGTATGTATGTAATGTAATGTAATGTAATGTAATGTATGTATGTTGAAATCATGTTGTATGTATACATATATTATGATGATGTTGATGATGTTGATAATGTTGATGATGATGTTGAACAATGATATATATATAAATATTCATACATACATACATATATATATATATATATATATTCATACATATATATATATACTATATATATATATACGTATGTATATAATCCAACTAAGGCATGTGTCAAAGCCTGTCAAAACTGTTTCCCATGTCACCCAATTGGCCATACGTTTTCACTACGTAACTCACTCATCCAATGCTCGCTTGCGGTTCTCGCCGCCTCATGCTTCCTTTCCTCCACTTGACATTTGCCCACCATAAACGGAAAGAAAACCTGAGCGTCTGCGGCTGTGGGTTGTCCCCGTCAGTATCTCCAAATCATCGCTGAGGGAAACGGCCTGTCCCACTGACAAGCATACAATCATCATCTGAGGGATCCAAATGTGATGTACCAAATGACACTACATTCAAGAAACATATATACTCCTTTACAGTCTATAAATGTATGAATTGTTAGGTTTCTACTCCAGAACATGCAATTATCATGTATACATTCGCCATTCATCTGCACAACTTTCTACTTCCTAAGTTCATAATCCTCTGAACGGTGACAGAGGTGGTTTACCTGTTAGCATTTGTAGTTGGCCTGGACTGCATTAAACAAGGCAACAAGAAAAGTGCAGCCCAGGATACATCAGGACCAGGTACTTGGATGTTGAAACATGTTGAAACTACGTTGTGCATACTCATCGTGGGTTGTAGCCTGTCTATAGATCCGCATGCAAAATGATTTGAGTTGGCTTGCATCCACTATTTCGATCCATTTCGGAATTCGTAAATATATAGACACATCATATAATGTAATATCATATATATATATGTACATGTATAAATATATTACATAATAACATAGACACATCATGACCCATCCCCACTTATTGTTGACCCATCCAAGGTCTACCTGAGGAGCCTGCGGCGGTGATCAGGGCATTCAGCTCGGTCCCAAACCTGGGAGCGTTCGCCGAGGCCCCGAAGCGAAAAAGTGGCTGAAGTTGCAGGACCTTCCGGGAAACACATGTGATTTAATGGATTCTGAAATGATATAATATATATAATATATATATATATATATATATGTAATATGTATGTATGTATGTATGTATGTATATATATATATGTATATATATGTATATCTATGTATATGTATATCTATGTATATGTATATATAGATATCTATACAAAATTAATGAAATATAATGACATATAATGAAATATATATATATATATATATAATGAAATAAAATGAAATTAATTCTTCTGTAAGCATCTTCTGTAGATTTAGTGATGTGATGATTTTTTATTAACGGTATATGATATGACATATGGGGAATCAATAATGGGGATGGAATGTATATATATATAAATATATATATATATAAATATATATATATAAACAAATATGTATTTCGTACCAAATTTAGGTGACATGGTCAGGTTCCATAGGTGAATGTGATGTATGGCCATCCAGCCCATGTTGTGCGAATTATTCAAAATCCCGATGAACACGGATTGATGACCGTCCTCCAATATAGCATGTTTCATAAGGTGTTTTGTCTATGTGGTTTTTCAACACGCTAGATTACCAGAAGGTATACAGTACCCATGGCTATACAATCCCAGTCACTGCCCATTGCTGATTGCAGGGGTCATCCGACAATTCATCGTGGCATTTTTTTTTCAGAGGAAAACCATCTACTACGTGGCACCAAAAAATCATGGTAATGGTAGTATCCACCAATGGTAATGGTAGTATCCACCAATGGTAGCACCAAAAAATCATGAGTTGTTTACACCCAGGCAATGGTAGAAAAACCACCAGACATCCTGGTGCTTGAACTAGCAAACTTAGACGTTGCCCTCTTTGCGGATTGATGTTCCAGAAAACCACATCACCACATCGAAAAAAATGCTTGGGACACCGAAAAAAACCATCCAAATCATGGCAAGCATGGAACAAGCCATGCTAAGCTCTCAGGAAATTGATGGGAACTATTATGAAGTTCAAACTTCAAACCAGCTAAGTCTCTTCAATTTGGGTCAAACATGAGGAAAGCCACGGAGTACCCAGGGATTATCATTCCGCAAGTCTCCTGAACTGGGTTATCCCATCTACAAATGGAAAATGAGTTATGACTATTGATCCTAATCCCATAACAATCAACATCCCCATTCTATGGTCCCAAATATGTTCAAAATATGTGCAAATTTGTGCAAATATCAGCAAATCCCCTATCAAACCCGGGTTTCTGAGGGGTGTCTAATACGAACTGCGAAGGGCTTAACCATTTACCTGCACGCGGTATCCAAGCAGCACTGGGCAGCCCAACTTGTCGGCCTTTAAGGCTGATCTGAAGCGGGCCTGTTTCCACTTGGGAATCGAACATCATCCACCACAGCAATCCTCATGTGTTTCATCACCCCCCCAATGGAAATCCCCCCAGCTAAATAACACATGTACATGTATACACATGTCAACAATGTAATGTATTTAATTGTATTTACATCCCACAAAAGGGTAATACTTAAGGAAACACTTGAACACCACCAAGCAGCTTTGAACACCTCATGAGACCTCCTTCGCGGGGACCCAATTTCTTCACAGCCCAGCTTGGCTCAGGTCTCAGATGGTCTCAGGTGTCTGCCGCAACGGTCCCAGTGGTGGCCCCGTTGCAAATCGCAGCTGAAACTGCCCTTCAGTTGGCAGCACTAATTATGATCTTAATTAATAGATATTATCAATTTGTGTCCTACTCTGTCCTACTCTCGGAATCGCTGAGGTTCTCAAAAGGAGTCGGCTCAGCAAGCTCCGTCGTTAGCTCTTGATCAATCTACTTTGCGCCACGAGCACTTCATCCCAAAGTGTTCATGCGCCACCCATAGCTGCCTGGCATGTGCACAGAAAGAACGGCACGGGAATTATTTGTTTCATCTACTGACACACACACCATGAGACCTATGTTCAAACGATGGATTTTTGTTGGGGTCATATTGTGGAACAATCCTTACACTTTGAGTTGTGTTTTCTTTGGGAGCAACCTTAGATACAGATCATGAATGATCATGATATATCAATGTGGAGCGCAAGACCTTCATCTCTGAAGGAATCTCCACAGTTTCCTCATCCGGGATCCTGCTGGGTAGCTTCAAGTGGTCCGCTCGATCCAAGCATGTGTCATCATCGATTCTCTCCAAGCGGGACAAACGTTACACACACTGCATATATAATATTTATATTACACTTTATATGTATATATAATATCTAGATTAACACAACTGACATTTAACATCGTTTCACATCGTTTAACATCGTTTAACTAGACCCGGAAGACTTGGAACAGCCATGAAAACATATAACACGTCTCTCCTTGGGAAGGAGTTCACATGGAAGGACAAATGCGGAAGAAAAGCCTTGGTAGCCAGGAAAAAATCAACCCCTCGCTCCATCAATCCTTCACTTCCCAGAATTGGATACAGGGAATTTAAGGGTAAAAAACATGTAAAACCATGGTTTCCAACGTGAATCGTTCCTTGAACCAATCCATTGATCAGATCTTCAATGATCTTCGCATATGTCGAATCATGTCCAGTTACATCAGGCAGGTCTGTGTCTGTCTCCGAGTATCCAGCTTTGTCCGCAGTACTGGCAAACGATGGAACATGAAATACGGCCCGGGCAGATTTGGCCTGGGTGGAAATGAAGATAAGTCAAGTGAGCCATGAACAATACCCCTATCCCATCTGATAAAGCTAGTTGGTTGATAGGTTTCCCTACTATGGGCTATCATAATCCCCAATGAACTAGGTAGTATAAATCCCTATACTAACCAATCAACGAGGGTATTTTGAATGGCTCAAGCGGAAAACAGTCATGCAGTATCTCAAGGTTGGTTCAGTTGAGCACATTGGGCAAGTACGGGACAAGTCATTGGCATACCAAGGGACCCACAAATGGTTATCTTTGGTATCCAACCACCCATTCTTCGGGTATGTATTACCTTCTGGTAATTTGACGTAGCAAACTGAAAAATCACACTTCTTAATAGGTAAATCATCATAAATCATCTACAAACGAGCCATGTTCCATAGCGATGTTCAATAACCAGAGGCTAAATGTTGAGCCATCAACGTATCACTGTATGGATCACCATGCAATACCCAACATCTCGCAGGTTGTCGATGCCCCCTTGAAGCAAAAAACAATGGGCTACTTGGATATTCATCGCAGTCGCCGGCATGGTTTACAACCATCATTCACCATCTGTGGTTAATTATAAGCCAAATGCAAAACCCCCAGCTGGTGACCTACTCACCGACCTGATCATATATTTGCCAGCTTAAATTTGATGAGCCGCCATCTGGGCAAATTCTCATTGTTTCCAACTCAGAAGTGTTGGCTTCGGGTGATGTCCACCTCACTGAAGACTATGGGCTTTGGTTGGCCAATGAGCTTGAGAAAATTGACCCACAAATCCCAGGCCCCCTGCAGCCTCCGCGACAAATTGCTCCAGCATCATCTCTTGTGCGGCGGGGTCCGGGTCGATACCGTTTAGGACCTTCAGAGTGGTGAAATCTCTCTAAAAATCTAACGTGACTGGGACCCTCCAGGTAGACGGCAAGAGACTTGTGATAAATGACGATACATGGGATTAATGTGGATTAATATGGATTAATATGGATTAATATTGGTGGGATTGTTAATTGATAGAGTCAAGGGTTTGTTGATTGGAGGGTAGGCGCCCATATCCAGCCTGCACCACGTATCTTCGAAAAGTCTGGTACCTCCAAACTGGCTGTGGATGTACGAAGAGAAAGGAACCAGAAGTAGTTACCCCCAACAATCATCTGATGTTGATACAGGGTACTTTAATTCCTTTTAAGGTGGGTTAAGCCAAGGAACCTTCATCAGTATAGGAGTTAACTTTTAGTATCTGGGTCAGCTAAAGGGGGTTAGGTGCACCACAATGTTGGCTTCGACAAGTGGGCAATGCCTCACCATTCCAGACCCATTGGGCAAAATGCCATATTTGACGAATCATAACTAAAGCATGTTTGGATAATATCTAAAAAATAAAGTATACTGTATATATACTGTATAATATACATGTTTTCATGATTCCTCCGAAACCATAATGCAACTGAATAAACAATCATATACGTCACCCCAAAAAACGCCACCTGGGGGGGAATGACTTCTCTATTCATGGCCACCATGGCCAAGGCTTAGGTCACGGGACAGGTCGACCGTGAGGATCCAAACGGTCCTTGAAGAGCTGTCGATACCTGCCGACCGGTAATGGAAATGGGTCTGAAAATTGCATGACAGCAATGCCGGTAATGGACATGATCTTACCATTACCATGTTCCTGGAAATGGGGTATTCATCCAGCCACGCCCAGATTTCGGAAATGAGTCTGAAAAATGGGTGATAAATAGCCCACCGTCTAGCCATGCTGTCTTGTTGGACGATATGCTAAACACTTGGTTTTTTCCTCGCCAGGCAGCGCCCTATGTTTAATCAAACAAAAACCGATGATAAACCAAACTCTACTCATGTAGTACAAAACCTATTTCTGGTGTTGTTTGTTAGTGTTGTTATTGGAGCCCAAAGTCCCTAAGTACTGGCCGATTGCTGCCAAATTTGGAAGTTCAAGGGATCCAGCATCCAACGGGGGTGTCACGTTTACGTCAACGAAAGGTGACCCACTTGGACTTTCTGGAACTGGAACTTCCAGTTACAAAGTAAAAAAGTGATGGCCTTGAAGCCAAGTGATTTCCAATAGTTTGATGTACCCTCTAATTAGGGATGTTATATACACTGTTTCTATTGTATATACATGCATATATATATGTGTAAGTACTATATATATATATGTAAGTACTATATATATAACCATACATATATGATAAGCCACAATAGAATATTATGATATGTATCATGAACCTGGCAACCAAACCTTTTAAAGAGCCGTTGATGTTCGGTAGTTGGATGAACACATTTTTTCGGGCCTGGATTTTACGGCAGCCAGATTCGTGTCTTTCCCGTGGTGCAGCAAGGCTACCTACGACCAAGTGGACATGGTATGAATGGCTGTGCATAGTGGATATGATAATTACATATATAAATACATCTTTGATGGTGGACATAGTGGATATGATAAATACATATAATCTTTGATGGTGGACATTGATAGACATGCATGTTAACTTCAAGAGTTCAATATAATTTGGAACCAACTTCTTATAACTTATTGACTTCTTGAACATTGATGTATTGCCAAGAACAACTGGACGATGATGCGACCAACAATGCACCAAGAATCGGAGCGCCCAAACAGTGCAGCCCATCTTCATGAGCTTTGAGGCTGGTTACTCAAACTTTCTATCCATCCCATCTCCATACCTATCCATCCCTAAAATAGTATCCTTCTATCTATTTCTATATAGATCTATCTTCATCTGTTTGCATTTACATCAATCTACATCTATCTGCTGTATGTCTATATACATCCCTCTATCATATCTGCATCTATCCGTCACTCTATCTTTCTATCCACTTGATTCCACTTGTATATTCAAATGATGCTTATGCTTTATTTGTTTCCCAATCTTTTTGGACAGACCAATCTGTTTCAAAGGTTCATCAACTATTAACTATTCATAGAACCCCTTTCATTTCTGGCTGCTTGTATTCCCGTTGATTCGCTAGCTGTTCCAACTTGTCAGTTGTCCAATAAGAGGGGTGGTATTCCCCAAAATTGCCATTAGAATAAGACACATCATTATCCACAATCCTTTGGAACTAAGGGCTACCCCATTTTCAGACAATCCGAAATTGCATAAATTTAAATGTTTGATGATGTTTGATGTGTATCGAAATCCTCTGCCAAATTTCCAGTTGTGTTGGCAGAATTCTCATTTTTGTTGGCCGAATTCCCAGTTGTGTCGGCTAAATCACGTTCAACATCATCACGTTTCTTCATTTTTCCTGGGTTTTAAACATCATGTCATCATGCGTTGCTTAAAATGCCTAGTTGGCCTAGGGCCTAGTTCTGTTGGTTAAATCCCCAGTGGCCCGTTGTTCAAGTCCTCATTTCCCCTGTGGCCCCGCCTTTGAGTTCAGCTGCACCAGCTCCTGAGCTGCACACTGGGTGTGGTGATATCTATATTGGTAAATGTACAAATGTCATATTGTTGTGGTAAATGTTATGGAATTACATATATATAATATATATATACATATTATATCATATATATATATATATATCTGTGTGTGTCACATTCCATTGAATCCCAGTGTGAAAGAAAATCCTGGTGCCAAAAAGCCTCTTCCGAGGTTGCCAGCCCAGGGTCACCGTGGGTCACCGAACCACCGAAGCCCGCCTCAATCTCCAGAAGACCATTGCTGTTCAAATCATGAAGCCTCAGCTTCCCACAACACAAGAACATCTAGGAACAGTATGGAACAGTGGGATAACTCATCTACAAATAACAAGGAAACTGTTCTATCAAGGAAGGTCATGAATGAATTCAAACTCTTTTGGACTTGGGAAATCTGGAAGATGATGAAATCGGCAGATGTAAAGATACTATAAGATACTCAAAATCCAGTTTAAAGGAAACTGGTATTCCTCCAGAGAACCTCCGGGGCCAGGGGCCAGCGGCCAGCAGCCGTCAGAGTAATCTCACCGTAACAAGGGCACAGCCAAGCAGTGGATTGTGCTAATCTATTATATTAGGGGGGTACCCTTCCAATAGTCATAATATGATACTTAAATGGTACCCTCCCAATTAAACAATCTAGGGGTTTATTAATCCGGGGTTGAAATTACTTAATAAAACAAACTACATGACAACATGACAGCAAAAATGCTTTGACATATCAATGATTTGCCTACCCAGCAGCATCCCAAACCTAGAGTATTGAGCCATGTCAGCTTGGACGTGTCCAAAAACGACCGCTGGTTTTCCCTCATAAAACCATGCAAACAATGCAATTGAAATAGATAATTTTGTGCTGCATCCTGCTGATTTTGGCTTTTCCGATGAATTTATCTGGGAAACATCCAGCTACAAACATAGCTATATAAGTATAATCCTAAGTATGTTCCTAAGCATATTTCATCCATTTAGCTATGGGAAACATCCATGTTCAATCTATTTCTGTCTTTCTAATGGGCTATAGCCCCAATGAAATAGCCATTTTCTAGGGATATGTAGGGATAATCATCAGAAAAACCATTGGGTTTCTCCGGGCATTCGGCAGCCCCGCCGAAAGAGCTCACGGAGAAGACGCTCAATCTGAGCAGTGGACCATCCACTATGATTTTGATGGTGGAATTCCATGGATTACCACCATCCCCATTACACATATATATATATGTATACTATATATATGTGTGTGTATACTATATATATAATTAGTGTAGATTAGAGTAGTATAAACCCAAAAGTAAACACAAATCAACTGTTTTAGTTGAAACTTTGATGTGAGGAAAGTGGGTTGTTTACAAGGTAGAGGCAGGAACTACAGTGTCCTCAGACGCAAGTCTCGCCAGAACGAATCAGGGGGTCAGAAACCGGCAAGATGATCAAATCAAGAAATTACCACTCAAAATTTGGACTCACATGTATTAAAAATGTATGAACAACCATCAAATTCAAGTTACATGGCCTTTTTTCATCTTTGTTCAACATATCTAAACTTACCAAACTTGGCCACTTGTAGTAAGCACCAACCATTCCCAAAAGCGCTGCGGTAGCGCAGCAGGACGGGGAGCTGCCTCGTTGGCTGCCTAAGGCTAGTGGAACTCAAAGCTGTAGGAAAATCCAACACATATTGGGCTTTAATCAGCAAATGTGGTTACCCTCCGGTAGTCAAACGTCGCAACGGAAAATGTACCATCTATGTATGTTTTTCCCATTAAAATCTCCATTTATAGAAGATTTTACATTGCCACCTCTGAGTACCGGCGGGTATTTCGTCGGGATTTCATTGCGTTGCTATGGGATATCATGGGGATATAATGGTGATTACGGGGATTTAATCAGCAAACATGGGGACATAATGGGGATATAATGGGATATGTAACACAAAATGATATATTTGGGTTTGTCTGAAAATTGTGCATATATGTATATAACTATATATATATACATATCATATCATATCATATATATATATATATATGTATACCACCAAAGTAGCCTTTTAATGATAATTATGATTAACCAGTGGGTTGAAGTGTGCCCTACATTCAGACAAACCCACATGGTGATTTCATTGGAAAATCATGGAAATTCATCTCAATTTTACGATGGTTGAGGATTCCCAGTTTATGGATGGAAATATAGTTTTTCACCTCCAGGTGATCATGAACCAACTGGGGTGTCTGAAACTACAGAGCTGGATGCAATCTGGTTCGTAAATGGATTGTAAACCCTTATACTAATTTACTAGGCATGTATCATCATGTATCTAGCTCCCAAAACCTTTCTATACTATTAACTAACTTCAGGCATTATCCCAGGATAGATCCCCTTTTGGTTCGTTTCATCGACCCTTGCATCAGGCTAAGGGTTCTGAAATTCAGGCAACGTCGGAACAAGCCAATACTAATGTCTTGCCAATAGACAACTGTCCACACTCAGCAAACATGACGGTCATGCAGGATCAAATACAATAAGACCATTAGCATAGTGCCCATGTATCGGCAATATGCACGTACCGCCAGCAAGCTAACACGGATATTGAAGATATACCATTGGTAGATCATTGTCCCGTTGGGAAACCACAGATTTTCATGATTTTTCCATCTTTGTTTACTGGAGGTGGCAACTATCATTTTTCGTGGTTAGATCATGCAAATTTCATTACGTTTCTTGGTGAATTCATAATTTTCTCATAGTAAAAGCACCATTGTTCATAGTTAAAGCAGCATGTTTCATAGGTCAACCATGGTTCAACCACCAAGTTGTGAAACCAAGTTGAACAAACCACAGCTAAACTACTAAACCACCATTCTTCAACCTTAAACAATCAAAACCAAGGCTTTTCAGCTGTTAAACCGCCAGTTTCCCATGACACATTTCTGCCAGTCGAAAAAGTGCCCGCATCCCCACCTCCTCAGCCATCTCGGGGGCAACCTGTCGAGATTTTTGTTGTTGTTTTTAATTGGTGTGCTCCCCAGAAAGAATGTGTTTTACATGAGTTTACCATATTTACACATCTTTACTGGGATTTACTTACTGGGATTAAACATTCAATTTACCCATCTTTGCTGGACGTTTACTGGCATTAAACAACTTCAATTTATCCATCCAAGTAGTGGCAGTTTACCACCGATCTGATTTAATCTTGCCTGGGAGTTTACCAAAACCGACCCGGTCAATCTTGAACACACGTCGTTACGTTGGTGTTCAATTTATCAACCTTTACAGTGCGATGAGATGTTGTGTGATTTTGTTAATCACCCTATTGTTCCTCTGTTGTTTTAATTAAAAAGTTGTATCCCGATCCCATATCCATCTGTTGTAGTCGTGGAAGTTTACTGAATTCTATTGTTTTTTGCAAAAGGAGTCTACATCAAAAAGATAAAACCATGTTTAAGCTTTTGGGGGGCTATCTTGGATATGATTTTGTTTGCCTTTTCCCTTGCTGACTGAGCTTCGATTCTGCAAAGTGTACAGAATGTTCCATATAGGCACACTGTGAATGATTATTAACGCATAGTATATAAAGTCATTTGATACTTTACCTGCTGTTGGGTAGCAACTATGACATGATGTCAACGTTTCATGGGACCGGATGATGCAAAGTGATCTCATACCTCGTCTGTATCTTCCGAAGAGCCGGTTGACAGTTGCAACCCTTTGATTCATATCCCAAGAGTCTGCAAACTTTATCACCACCCCTGCGTTTCCAAAAATGTTCATATAATTGCACTGTTTTGATCTCGTAATTAAACTTCTTGCAATACCTATACCAACTGGGGGATTTTGCGTTTGATTGCGTTTCTAAGTGTCATCCTACCCCACTATCTAACCTGGCAACGCAACATCCCCAGTTTCCTCATGACGTTTCTGCTCAACGTGATTTTTGCATTGCCGGGTTTGTCCGTTTGTACCCAGTTCCAACCCAGATTCCATATCATAGCATGTCCCCATTCTGGGATAGTTTTGGTCGATGGTTGGTTCCGGTCACTGTGTTTGTCGGTCACATCATGTTACTGTTAGATACTGTTAGATGTTATTTTTGTTAGTTCAAAGTATGTTCAATTCCCATCATTTCTCGCGCAGTATTTGGCTCAGAATGGCTCAGAATGACTGCCTGGTTCGCTGGCGCAGATTCGTCGCAGAGTGTGCCATTGATGGAGCGGCAGCAGGTCTGCCTTAGGCCCAACTGGTCCATGCTGGTCCTCAAAAATCACCAAGTCAGAAAGGGTCAAAAGTTGTTGGCCCTCCAAATTGGCAAATTCTACCCACACAGAAAAAAACACAGCTTTCAGGAAATGGGATTGAAAAAGGGAAAGGGGATGCTCCAGCCAATCATTTTGCCCAAACAATACTCGACCACTGACCTTAATTGCCAGGAGTTCAATCTTCGATGTTTCTGGTTGGTAAACCAACAAGTCATTAGGATTCATCCCAAAAGCCCACTAGCCGCGAACGCGATTTGTGGTCCCCGGCCCCATGGCCAGGACGCACCTCATCATGGTTCCGTAGAACATCTGAGAAAAATTGAAGATCCATATGGAAAAACACAGATGGAAAAAAAACGTGAAACACCAACTTGAAAGCACCAAAAAACTATTAGCAAAATATCTTCAACATATCTGAAAACCATGAGGTAATGAGTCCTCGGCAGGTCAACAGCTGAGGCCCAGACTGGATTCTGCGCCACTGACCAGGTTGATGGCTTTGAATGCTGCGGTCACCAAAATAGGGTTGTTTTTTTAATGAGCACCAGGAAAGGACGGTGTCACACGGTCTCTTTCTTGGATCTGCTGATATCTGCTGTGTCCAGGTTTTTTTTGTTTAAATCAGTTCTGGCATCGCAAGTTTCTGGTGGACTTTTCAGGTCGGATGCAACTTGAGACCACCACAAAATATCGTGCAAGATATCCTCATATGTGCCATGGTCAAACCATGACACCAGTATATAGCCTATGGTCAAGAATCCCACAACGGGAATCCTGGTGTTAGTGGGTTCATAAATCTCTATTAATTGCCGGATGACAATCCCCTTCCATATATATATAGTGTAATTCATCTTTTGATATCTTTTCAACATGGCATATGATCTGTAGAGTGGCTGCCACGATAGGATCCACTGTATAATTGCTATTGCCAGTCATGGTGTTTGGCCATGGTTCATCCCTATGGAACAATCAATGCCCATCCCTACTCTGATGGAACAACCCATGGACACTTGAAAAACACCAAAAGTCTGTGAAGCGTCTTTTCCAATCTCAAATCCGATCCATTCCCCAAAGCAGCCCTGTCCGGTCCCTAGAAACTGTTCGTAGATTACTACAGTGATTGGTAGAATTCTTATAATCCTCACATTCAATTAGATTCTCAGGCTGTCTGTAAAATCTTGTGCAGCCTAGCACTATGTCACACTATGTAGCACTGTCTTGGTTAGGACAGCCACAGATTTGTCGCATTTTATGAGGATTGTATCTACAATCCAGGGTGAATCCCATCTATATCCCATTATTAAGCATATATTACCATATATATATAATATAAATCCATTGATTTTTATATATATATACACACCAAAAATAAAACACCACTGACACCACTACCACCCAACCACACCCCCCAAGTAGAGCCGATGCCTTGCCCTCTTCCGGTAACAAGTTGTCAATCACCGACATCGCTGAGTCCTTCCCAGGAAGGGAATGAGGAATTCTGTGGTCCCTGATGGCTACTGACTATGGTGACTATGTAAGAGTTCACCCGTACTTGTGATTCTTTTGCTTCAGGGAATTCGTCTGCAATCTTGGCAGCTCCATGTAGCTCCTCTGTCTGCTGCAAAGTTCTTCCCCACTGCTGGGCATGAGCAACCTCCAGCATTCCATCATAGGCCTGCGGCCGAAAGTGAACAGACGTGTCTCTCATCGTTGGTCTGAAAAAATGGTACCCCGACCCCCCGGTGGTTGACATGTCCACCATCCAAAAAGTCAGGTTTCGGGTATCCACCATTTTTGGACAACATGTATCATGTTTCCCATCAAAACTGCCATATCTTGGGGGCCCCTCCAGTTGAAAGGACGGGGAGTTATTTTCGCACGGTTGGCTTCGCAGCTTCGCACATCCACCACGGATCCACCACGGGGAGGTAGTTGAGCGGAAATAATGAGTAGGCTTATTAGTCAAGTACTACCCTCTGGTAATTCAACATAGCTATGGAAAATCACAATTTTTAATGGGAAAATCCACTATTTCAATGGCAATTTTCCATAGCTGTTAGTTTACCCTCTGACTACTGGTTCTGCCCCACCCCAATTGATTTTGGTTGACATGTTGATATCTGATGTCATGTTACTGATCCCCATCGAACCCAAAAATGGCCAATTCCAATTCTGGCCTCTGGACCCCAGAACGCTAACGGAGACTGCCACTTGGCCACTCCCGACATGACCTGGTGCAGGGCTCGAAGCTGAGAACTGGGAAAATCCTCGAAGTAAATGGGGGATTTTCCGGCCATGGAGCAACTGGAGGAGAAGTTTGCTGGTGGATGATGGTATCAAGGTTTTAACATGTTTAACCCCCTTGAAGACAACTGTTGGATACCCTTGAAGTTGGGATCATCAGCCCAGAGCTGAAAATGATGGAGCCACCAAGTGGTTCTGACCGACCCATCTGGACTGCTAATAAAGATCCACCTATACTGGATTCCCTGAAATAGGCCCAGAACTGGAGTAATCCAACACTAAACCAAAGTATCTGGAGAGTCTAGGGGGGTGTTTAAAACTTGGGAAAAGGGATTGCCACAAACACACACAAACAGATATGATAGATAGATATATATATATATATACACATAATCATATAATATACACATAAAATATACGTATGTATACACGGTGTATATATTTATATAGATACAGTATATTGTATATATATATAATATGTACACAGTATATTCTACACATTGACCCATGGCCATTCTGCAAGGCGCAGCGCCTGACGGAAGATGGCAATCAACATCCAATCTGCAGGGCTGTCGTTGTACCTTTGCAGCTTGGGGCTGAGGTTTCCTGTGCTCCGTAGCCTCCCAAATGTTTTTCAATCGTTAAGACGACCAAATACAACCAATGTGGTTCCCTACTTCTTACGTTTTGACATATGTTACATATGTTTGACCATACCAAAGCCATTTGCTTGCATTCTGTGAAGTGGGCCAATCAGAGGATTGAAGTCTGAATGTAGGATCTATATTACTGCAATCTCCACATGGCAATACAGGGTGACAGTTCTCGTACAGATTTAGTGCATTAATTGTTCAGACACGTTCTCATATCTCTCTTTGCCACAGTCTTGTGATCACCCATAGCAGCCCCAGCCTGTCAAACACTTGTAAAAACAAAATACGACTATAAAATCGACTTGTGTGTTTCAGGTGAAGCCTAAACATCAGCAAATTATCGGGTATCAACTGTATAGAATGGATATGACAAGACATATTCCACTTTAAATACCACGCTGAATACCTTGGAGTTCCCACGGTGTCAATGGGCCACCAAGGGGATCTGTAAGAGGGCGAGACTCTCGCTGAGCCTCCAGAAACACCTGCTGCAAAGCCACAGATGGAGGTTTCCTAAGTAATGGGGGCACCCCAAATCATCCAACATTGGACCATGCAGTATTGAAACCCATGGTGACTTGGGGATCCACCATTTTAAGACACCCCTATTGTTTTAGTCGTGCTACCTGCTCCTGGTGCTACAAACACTCATCATGGGGTGTGACGGGTAATAACGGTCACTGACACTTTCTCACTGATTTGATGCTACCATTGAATGTTGATCTGGATTTGCACATGTATAGTAAAATTGGATTACATAAATAACTATCTTCTTGCACGGTACAAGAAACATTTACGCATCAGCTCCGCACCCCAACCTGTGGGGCAAGGTCAATCAATGATCTTAAGCCAGTTAACGGAGCGATCCGCGTACAGTGTGAACTCTGGGGAAGGCGCACCAAAACAAGGCCCCATGGTAAACGGATGTAAACGGTGCATTAAGTGTATACTGTCCCACAAACACACCATGATTTGGCCCTTCTAATCCACACGCTGTCCAGTTTGAGCCTGACCTCCAAGCTCTTGTAACGGTTTTCACCTCAGATCCACCGATGGCGGAATGGGGTATGTTGCATCCATACAAACCAGGTATGGTATGATGAGATACTATCACCAAAATAGAAACACACACATATATATATAATATGTTGACAATTCTTGACACATACATATATATATATAATGGAAGCATACATCCCCTCTCTTTCGCTTTTTTGGGGTCAGTCACCCAACTAGATCACAGGTAGGCCATGGGTTTTTCCAGGGTAAATTACGAGATTCGGTTCGTGATGTCGTTCTGGGTTCAAATCTCAGTACAAGCTCAGGTGCATATGAAAATCGCTGGTGACTATAGTAAATGGATGTTCCTTCCCAAAACATACCCGAAGATCTCCAACCGTGGTCAACCCAATACGAAACCATCCCCAACATTATATCAATTTTTAATCAATGATAATCATCCCCTTGATAGGTTTAGATCGGTTGCCCCACCTGCGGCTGCCTCCTCCGTAGCGCGCAGCGCGCGCAGCGCGCGCCTGCTGCGCCTTCTTCGAAGCTTCACCTGGTGGAATTCCGAAAAGACCACGGCTGAGATCCCCCCGGAAAATGATCACAATATGTCAGAAAGGGATATTATATATCATATGTATATATATATATTGTACTATACAATTTATATAATTTTGATTTATTTTACATTATTTTCATATAGTATAATTTAGTACATCAAAGCGATTAACATGTATAAGCTCATCTCAAGTCACATCTTATATGATCAATATACATGCGAATAATGGCCGATAGTCATGGAAATAATACTTTGCCAGTGACCGGAGATTCCTTCAATGAGGGTGCTTCAATCAGGGTGGAACACGCCAACAGACGACAGAAAAATAACTTAGGGGTGCATAGAAATCCAAGGTTGACACTATTCAATCCCAACCAGTGACATCAGGTATCAGCAACCTTTTCTACAAATCATTTGACATGTAGAGGGGACACTTTTTACAGGTTTGGTGACCAAGGTTTATTTTCAAAGAAGCCAGGTGTTATCCTGAAATCAAGAATACATAATAATTATATGTTAATGTGTATCTATACATATATATATACTGTTTTCAGAAATGGGAACCAACCTGTGACAGGGGTCATGTCCGGCTTTTATATTGATCATCCACTCGTCCACCATTGTACTTGGATTTGCTCCAGGTGCTTCTTAAAAGAAAAATGCTCCGTGCAGAACATTCCACAATGCGGATTAAGTAATAACGAAAGAACAGCGTCACCATCAGCAAAGTTCAGTTTGTAGTAGCCTGATTGTTTGTAAATGATGTAAATGGACTTTCCGACTTCTAATATTTATACTGGACTGATATTTTGCGGATCATTGATTTATCCCCACCAATTTTCAGCACGACACTTGAATTTGTCAATCCACTTTATTCCATCAGATTCCGCCGATGTGGTTGGGGGTAAAACATGGTTTATCACAAGAGTGGTCTTTCATGTTCCCAATCAAGGAGTATCTAAGTGGCCAACAAGCATCACAAGCATCCTATGGAAATCTCCTGAAACCATCTGAAATAGCAAGCAAATCATCCACCATTCGAATGCTCAAACTCCCCAAGTCTTGGTGGTGACATCCCCGTTGATGCTGAAAAATCTCCATGTGTGTTGAAGTGGCCCTAATCGAAATAGATGGTTTACCGTTCTTAAAAAAATGGTGATTTTCCATGGCTATGTTAGTCATAACCAGATGATATACAATTTTTTCATGGTTGGTGAAGTGAAAAACCCACATGGTGATCACTCCGGTCTAATCCCGGGCCTGAGAGACACTGAGGCGGCACTTCACCACGGCCGCAGTGGCAGCCGCGGCCTTAGGAGAATCAAAGAACTGGGAATTTGAGCAGAACATAGAAAAGGAACGAACAGGTGAACAAATTATATATATATCACATTATATCACTATTTCATAGCAGTGAAAGCTCTTCTATCTGGTCAATGGAGTATTTATGTCCATTCAATAGCCATAAAAACGAATATGAAATGCACCATTTCGAGATATGTGGCTCCCCATTTGAAAAGACACAGCCATAGATCACTCCTAGTGTGGATGGTTCAGTGGCTTTCACAGCCACTTCACTTTGATTCAGGGAACCACCAACTTCAATAACTTCCCATGGGCCAGCCAGGTGCCTCTGTCTGATTTGCGCTGCCGTAGCTGCCCCAAACCACTACCGGGCTTCCCGGGCTGGAGCCCAGGCGGACCAGCTTCTTCCAAGTGCGGCCCTGCCTGCCATGGAGATCCGTGGAGAAAATTCGCCGGGGGCAACATGCATCAACTGTGCAAATCGGGATCACACATTGAACATATCTGGTTGGCGGTTTTAACCATCTTGAAAAATATGAAAGTCAATGGGAAGGATTATCCCAAATATTATGGAAATCAAAAAATGTTTGAAACCACCAGCCAGATATACAATATATGAACATAATTGTAGTTGAAACGTTCAAACATGTTGAAACATGTTGAAACTAACTTCAATTTTGGATGGGTGCTTCATGAACTTCTCTGAGCTTCCAGAAATTGCAAGAGTCCAGGGTCAACAGATGGTCCCAGACATTAATAAACATCATTTATGTCGATTACTGCGTGGTGTTACTGGATGGTCTGGGTCGTTTGCCTGCAGACTGAACCGGCACAGGCGCAGCAAGTTGAGGTCTGGTCATCAGCTCCATGGCTGGAATCCGTGAAAACATGTGAAAACCTCCGCTGAAACTCAGTCTGTTTTGGGTTGGAAAGCCATGCGCCGGGACAAAAATTCAAAGTTGCAAACGGCAATTCATAACATGGGCTGCTGTGTCTTGATCCTCAATGTTGGCGGTTGACCACCTCATCCGCTTCTGATGTGTACAGTACTTTGAGTGTCGGATTTCAATCAGAGCATAGGGACTGGAAATGTGTTGGAATGGTTCAAAGGTGGGATAACCACATGAGCTGCATTGTCACAAGCTGCTGCACGAGCTCTTGAAAGTTGTGCGGCTATGCTGGCATACAGGACAACTCATCTTCCACCAGCAAACGGCCCAAACATGTCAGCGAGTTGCTCACACAAATCCACATTAGAGATATCCAACCAAGAAAATACGTGAAAGTACCATATGTTGACACCTTCCAGAAACATGCGAGCTGTGTAATTCCGCATATCACAAACTCAGAAGCAAACGAAAACATCGCACTGGGATGTGCTGTTAATTTTTCCAAAACACTGATTATAGGTCTTTCTTGAAATTATGGACTCGTAATGATCCCCCAAAACCAGGGGGTTTTCCATGGAAATGTCTTTGACGTCGAGCACTTTGATCAATTTTTGGCGCGCGGGGACAAGAAAATTGTGGCTCCAGGCTGCCGCCCGTCTCGTTCGTCTCGCCTCTGGAAGCCCCCTTTTTTGGGGGGGACTGTAAGGATGCGATCGATCTACCGATGAGGTCTTTTGGATATCTAGGACCTCATGATTACCTCATGTATAATTGTCACAATAGATTAGTGGATGTCTATCCATAGAACTTGATAGACATGTACAAGCGAATGAAGAGCCATGTAGGAAAGTACAGTGACCATTGAGCTAGTAAGATCTAGTAAGAAGATGTAGAAACTAATTCTGATTATGTGTCTCCGGAATCCGAAAGCCTAATCATCAGATATCTTCAAGTGGGAAGCCATAAATTCTGTCAAAATTGGAACCTAGGTCACCAGCCCAGGTGCCCAGACACCAGACACCATGCCCTTGGGCCTGTAGAGGTTGTCCAATCTTCACGCACGTCCACAGTACCTAGGGCGCAATGGCCTGACTCACCTGGATTCTTCAGGGGGTACGGGGAGCCTCAAAGTTGAAACAGGATGAAATACCAGCATTGCAAGACAATCTCATATGAATCACTTCAATTCTGGGACACTTACTCCATCATACTCCATCATCTCTCTGTTTTTTTCGCGGGAAATGTATTACCCCATGTGAGGCTCAAAGACTCGTCCAGGTTTCAGCCCCGGGTCGCCTGCGCCGTTCGACTAGTCCTCGTGCTCCTCGAAGGGGTCCCGCAGGTCGGCGGAGCCTGATCCAAGAATCAATGTAGGGCCAACATGGGGGTTTTGAAGTCCAAGAACTACGATTTATAGGGATTTATAACATTTTATAACTAAGGGGCCCTCTAGATATATCTATCTATCTATCTATCTATCTATATATATATATATAGATAATTATTTATAGATGTTAGTTGGCGTAGAGGCTAACTATCTTTCTGGTGAATATATCTACAGTTGAATTGGGTTGATGGTAACCAGAAACCATAGGCCGGTGGCATGTCATGGCCCATTTATATGTTCGGGATCACATCACCGGGATGTTTAACGATTTGTGGGATGATTCTTCAATGTACGTAAAGAAACATATCAACACAGAAATGTTGCATTTTCTCAGGAATCTTCATGAATCTTGCGTAAGGTCAACATGTTTTCTTTTCGTACCGTTTTGATCCATGTTGGGTTGTTGGACCAAATCCAGTTTGGTGGTCAGGGGCCCACGTCAAATCAGGATGAAATCGCAGCTATCAAGTCATGAAGCTATACCATAAATATCCACATATCCATAGAAACCCATGACTAGTTACTATACCAACTAAAAGTATAGTTGTGGTTTACAAGTGCTTCTCCTTCATTCTATAACGTCTACTAAATACCTCAAACAATCTGGGTAAGTACGGTTCAAGCTTTCCGCCTTTCGCCTGTTGTTGATAGCCGTCTGACAGTGGCTCTACCGAGGAAGGCAAACTGATTGCGATTGTTCTGACTGATGGTGAACCCACCACACTGAAGAAAATTGTCGTCAAGTTTCGTCCTTGACGTGGCAACCAACGCAATCAAAAGTATCAAAAACCCAAAAAAATCACCCATAAATTACATATAGATACATATAGTATCATATATTGTATAAGAATGTATCAGATATTGATATTATATACAGATCTTGAAGATCAAACAGACTTAGCCGACTTAGCCATCTTCAAACCGCATCATGTCGTCCTAGACGACAAAAAAAGTCCTTCGGCCGTCAACGGCGCAGCGCGCCGGGGCCTGGTCCAAAGGCGGTCCAGGTAGAGTAGCCCACAATCCCGACCTCAGCTCGACATGGGACTGATACTGACCATGAATGGATCATATAGCATTTACCCTCTGGTAAACGTTAACATTTTGCTATGGAAAATCACATTTGTTTAATGGGAAAACTCACTATTTCAATGGCCATTTTCAATAGCAAACTCTTAGTTTACCAGAGGGTATGGTGTCTTGTTTATTCTCTGTTCCATTTGATGTCTGAATTCTGAGTTTGTAGAAGCTATTCTGGAATTCTGTAGACTCCGAGCAAGAATCTTCGTCGCAGTGTGGCTCCCAAAATGGCTTCATCTTCATCGCATAGTGGCATGTGAAAGATACATAAAGATACCACTGGGTAGACTTGGTCAACTTCCAAAGCTTCAGACAGGGTGACCTCAACTTCAAAGTTTGAGACGCTTTCAGATAGTGTGCCCTCTGAGCAAGAACATGCCTGTCCTAGAGTCCTAGAATTTGGGAGGCCCCTCAACCCCAACAGACCCCAACATACCCCAACTATCTATATATATATATTTGATAGTAGATTTGGGGTCCACTTCATACAGCAAACTAGACGTGCTATGGTTCTTCTGAATTCGAAACAATACAGCATCAACACCGGAGAGATAATGAACCTTGCGACGATACAACAATATGCAAAGTCTTGTCGTTGAATGGTGTTCACAACGATGTTTTGCTTCTCTCTAGATGCAAGGCATGTACACAAGCTGGAAGATTATACGCATGTCTATCTCAAATGTGTCCCATCTGGAATGGGTTCCGGTGCACCCATGAAATCGGCCCTGTCTAGTAATAGACCGGGGACTTGACAATCAGATGTGGAAGCCATGGCCCATTTAGTGTGATGATTTACCTATTAGGACCTATTGCAAATGGTAATTATACTGTATACTCCTAGTATATTAATAAAGCCTCTGGCTTGCCCTTTCCAACCTCCTTCCAACTCGGTTTCCGAACGAAAATCGAAACGCCAAAGGCCACTGCTGGGATCGACTGAGGCGGGCAGTGCTGAAGCTGCCACGGAGTAACCACAAATCAAACGGATAAGTCACATCCGTAGATGTAAATATCGTCTATTTATAGTAATCCCACCCAAAAATCATAGAACAGTGAGTCTCCGTGAGTTGTCACTGCTCTATAGTGGGGTAATTTACTGTTCTATCTTTTTGGGGGTTACCGATGGATTGCGATGGCACCCGATGACTTGACCTAGCTACCTAGCGTCTGCCATATTAAGTTGCCACTGAGTTGGGATGTGATTTCAACAGATTTAGTATGCACTATATTTGAAATCTATATTGAACTATGTCATGTATGAACTATGCTATATAATGCTATATATCTATATTAAAATATATTAAACACATGTATTTTTGCAAGTTACAGCTTTTGCCACGGCTCCTGGCTGTTTCATCATGTTTCATCAGGCACGCCTCCACGTCGTCGGCAAGAATCATGGTGGATGCATCAGTCATAGCCTCGCTGCATGACTCGGAGAAGCCGAGAATTCATAGAATCTGCCCCCCCTCAAAAAAAAATGTAAAAAAAGTTGATTCAGTGAAGTTTTCTAAACTAATATCATAGCAGTATAACAAATCAAAAATTATTCATTAAAAAAAAACAGAACAGTCCAAAAAGCCAGTTTATATATTGTTAATTGCTTCATTTTTCTCAACAATATCAAAACATAATTACCTCATTCAATTTTTAAAAATCATAGCAGTCAAAGCATACTTACCTCATTCAA
>Ga0126342_10004050_pt1 | contig 24706 bp, 26 predicted proteins | sample Cyp1metagenome_FD_92528 | JGI IMG/M metagenome (GOLD analysis project Ga0126342, IMG submission 92528) | Coral microbial communities from Lord Howe Island, Old Settlement Bay, Australia - Cyphastrea 1 metagenome | ecosystem: Host-associated > Invertebrates > Cnidaria > Coral ...
GCCTCCAAGGCGAGAAACCAACAGCCAGACATCTTTTTCGAAACTCGTAGTCGTAGCCGTAGTCGTACTCGTAGTCCTAGTAGTAGTAGTAGTAGTAGTAGTAGTAGTAGTAGTAGTGGTAGTGGTAGTGGTAGTGGTAGTAGTAGTAGTAGTAGTAGTAGTCCGACAAGGGTCAAATGTCTTATTCCCTGGCGCGCTCCCCCTTGCGTCTGCCGGGGTCGGCGGATATATATACAATTGTATAATTACAGTATATAATATTATATATATATATATACTTTATCTATAGTGGGACCACTGTGGAATGCCAGTGATTAAGAAGTGTCGTTCAGAGAAGTGCTGTGATGTGTCAAGGTGTCGAGCCAGCCGTTTTGGAAAGACGTAGAGTGCGCGAGGCAAAGTCCTTGGCAAGCTTTAGGTGCGGGGGCAGCCAGCAAAGTGGAAAATGGGTAGAACACATGCTGAAAGATGAATGAAAGATGCATGAAAGATGCATGAAAGATGCATGATTCAGGAAATTGCGGAAGACACACCAGGCTTCTAACAAACACATCAATATCAACAAAAACACAATTCCCCATTGCGAGTGGCAGAGGGTCGCCTTCGTGGCAGAGTTGGTAGCAACCTGTAGCAAGTTCATCCAAACGGAGACACCTTGCTTGGGACGTACTGTAAGTGTCCGGGTCATGCTGGGCCTCGCATTTCCAGGGAAAAGAGCTCCTCAATAGCTTCAATGCAGCAGATGCATGTGGTCCTGCCCTGGATTGGAGAGAAGGAACGCGATTGGACTGCAATTAGCCATTCATGTCGACACAGTGTCGCAGTGTCGCACGACAGGCATTTATTTTTAAAGAGCACATGGCCTACGCTTCAGCGAGACTGATGAAGGTGATGGCCACAGTTTCCTCAAATTTGAATGGAGATATTCGCTAGTCAGTCTTATCTGCAAGTCTTATCTGCAAGTCTTTCGTGCAATCCATTGAAATCAGTGAAGTGCCTGAAGCCGGAAGCAACTGAGGACCGCGAACCTGTGGACCCAGTCGTTGTTGAATCTTACTGACGCGCGAAGAAACAGGCTAAAACATGGTAGATGAACAGCTCCTGGGAATTGATGGACATTGATGAAAGTACACCAAAGTGCAGATGTTGCTTGACACAGTCCATCACTGTCCACCCTGCTCGCATCCCTTGCATCCCTGAATCCCTCTTCACTTTCGGCCCAGTTCAGTTGAGATCTTTGTCTTGGCTGGTAGGGTGCCCGCCGCGGAGCCTTCAGAAATTTCAGAAGAGAGATCTTCCAACTTTCGCCGTATCCATTTTTTTAAAAATTTCATTGATTTCTGCATATTTCTGCATGGCATGTTTTGTCCTGCTCTTGGAGCCAAAGTATTGACCAACTGCCATTCAGACCATTCACCTCTGGCCAGCGCAAGCTTCGAGTCTGCAAGACGCGCAACACGGAAAGTCCTTGGACCTTGGCGTGAGCTCAAATCTGCAGCTCTCGCTTTGGGACTGTGCAGATGCTGCAGATTTGTTTCCAAGCGTTCAAGGGCGAGGAATGCATGTTGCAGGGCAGGTTCACCAACACTTGGCAGTCTCCGAATTGATGGATGTCACTTTGTTGATGAAGACAATCGCATTGTGCTTCCCAGGGGCATCAACTTTTCGGGTCTCTCCAAAGTCCCAACTTCTCCGGATGGTGCGACACATCTGGGAGGCCCACAATTCTATGAACATCAAGATGTATCCTTTGTTGGTCGACCGTGTTCCCTCGCAGAGCTTGACACACACTTGCAACGACTTAAAGATTGGGGCTTCAACTTGCTACGACTTGTTATCACTTGGGAAGCAGTGGAACATCAAGGTCCTGGTATGTATGATGAAGACTATTTGAAGTTCTTGCGGAAGGTTTGTCAACGGGCTGGTGATCTGGGATTTTGGATCATCATCGATCCTCACCAAGACTGTTGGTCTCGCTGGACTGGTGGAGACGGGGCACCTGGTTGGACCCTTGAGGTTGGAACCAGCGGTCACCGTTGCGTTCATCGTAGATGGAAGGAGCAAAGATGACAATGATATACAGTGATGATCAATGATGATGATCATGCTGTAATTAGTCATAATATCTCATACTCATACATATGTCATAGAAATTATCATCTTCATTTGCCCCCAAGGTTTTCCACTTCAGGACATTTTGACCACCAGCTGAATCCCCATGGGGTTCACCCCCAGGCAGCAGGTTTCAAGGTGGCTCCAGAGCTTCATACTTCGGGGGCTGCCTTTCTGCACCAAGAAAACGGAGATCCTTTGCCTTCCATGTCTTGGCCCAGCAACTATGACCGCCTGGGGAGCGCCACAATGTTCAGTCTCACCGGCGTGCTTCCCAACATGATCTTGAGTGAGTCACTTGCAGTTTATAATATATGTATATAAATGTATATAATATTATGCAATATTACATAATATATAATGTGTATATATATACACACATATATATATATATATGTATATATGTGCGTGTGTGTGTGTGTGTCGTACCAGGAGGAATATTATGTGAACTTAGTAAGATGTACTATTTACAGTGCAAGTTGGACTGTGACCTCCACCCCTCTAGAGTCTATATTCCACATTAGGCAGTGGCTGCTCATTGACAGGCCTGTTTTGGGCCGGCGATCAAGTGGCTCCGGGCATCAAAGATGAGTTGCAAGGTTCCCCAAGTGAGAATTCTGTGTGCATGCGGATTTTCACGTCACATGTATCACGCATTCTCAGTCTCATTCACATTTCCCATTCACATCTTCCGATCTGCGGAGACTCTTTCAGCTGGTCTCCAGCAAAGAATGGCTCAAGGACATGCACTGATCAAATGACATGGATTGGTACCCGGAAAGTTTTGCTGTGTTTGTAAATCTGCATACCTTGGTACCCAGCCCACCAAGCAGTGCAGAAGTCTTCACTATACTCACCGCCCTTGGACAAGGCTAGCCATTGCCATAGTTGCTTTGGAAGACTCATAGGTTTGAAAACAAATGGGGTTTACAAACCCCAAATCCCATGGTTCATCAATGCTCATCATCTTCATGATGACATGTGTCGTTTTTTTGGAGGTTTTCCCATTGATAGGTCCCCATTTTCAATCCACAGCCAGCCTCCTCGACTCATCCATGGCGAGCCTTGGCCCTGCCCGGCTACCCCATGAATTGCCGCTGAAGGTGAAAGATGGTGTGCCCCTGAGGTGAGGATGTGATCCGTCCGGAGGGAGCTGTTAGTTATGGGCATCCGAAGATTCCCCAATGGGGAGATTGGAGAGCCAAGGAGCTACGAATATAGAGTTTTCTAAGCACATGATATCACATGATACTTGAACAACACATGTTGCTTGATTATAATTTTTACAACTCGTCAATTTAGCTACTGCATCTATTTCCAAATCCAGGCTTGTAAGACTGCTCTCAGAATTGTTTTGGGTTGTCCTTGCCATTATCTACTACGTGCTTGTTTGCATGCTTACCTTTGCCATACACATTGACATGCTAGTTGCGCATCTGAAGCCTGTTGGAAGGTCTCCACGGTTGCCTCTCAACTATGGTGCCGCATTGTATGATCCAGCGGAACTTCCGGACACCACATCTCCAAGTTCTGCAAGGATGAAGTCCGAGGTGAAAAAGACAGGCACTCTCCATGATGTGAAACTGAGATCTTGGCTTGAACGGCGCAGAAAAGCAGTTGAAGGAACTCGGTTGAAGTCTAAAGGCAATGGCGACGTTGCGGTTTGTGGGCAAACCTATCATCGTTCGGCCCAGTCAAATGCAATGAATGCACTGCACCTGCCATTCAAGTGGGTTCCAATCCAAGCTCGCGAGTTGGCTTCTGACGAGGTTTACTTTCGTGGGGTTCATGTGAATTCACTGTCGCCTGTTTTGAAGCCTGGAGCTGGACTTGTTGACTGGAAACCAATGGAAGTGAAGTCCAGACTCTGCCAGGGAATTGGAGGAATCCACTGTTGCATCGTCGGTGGTAAGATGGTGTTTTGCCGCGGACTGCTCCAATGTTTTGAAGCCAAACCTGCAGGGATCATCCAACTGCCGGCGAATATGCGGCCAAGTGGAACTCTGAGGTTCGCGGTGCTTTGTAGCGACAACGGATCCCGAGATGCTAGCCGCTTAAGCCTCGGGAGAATGAAGGTGACCCGAGAAGGATGGCTGTGTATTGAAAGCCTCTCTGCAGGCATCGTTGATTTGAGCGGTATCCGCTTCGCAGTCGGAGGTGGCTTGCCCCTCTCAGAGTCTGTACAAGTGTTTAGCTGCAGTTTGGGAAGTCAGAACTTGGTGATGTTGCAAGGAAGAGCTTCTGAACAGTTCTTTGAGAATTCGTCCGGTGATCCGTTGGTCCAATTGCCTCCGGACTTCCGTCCACCTGAGAAATGCCCCTTTGTCGTTCCAGGAGGACGTACAGGTGGTTTTCATTTGCTGCACATAGCTCCCTCTTCCTCAGGTGGCCAGCTGGAATGGAGTGACTCTGTTTGGAATCGCGATGACATCGAGCTCACAGGAGTAACGTATGAGACGGATGCGACTTTGGACTGCCTCCCCAGTAGCTTGATCAATTCCTGGAGTGCTGCACGTCGACAGATTGTTCTGGGAGATTTTCAGAAGTTTATCACTTCAAAATTTGGGAGCTTGGAATCAGGATGGCAAGCCTATAACGTGTATGGAGACGGACAGGTTGATTTTATAGACTTTATTGAAGGATGCAAACTTGCAAAGTTCTCAGGAAACCTGATTAGGCTTTGGTCGATGCTTGACGTTGAAAATCAAGGCGTCATCACGTTTCAGGAATTCACTGGAAAATGATGGGGATTTTATGTGATTTTGCGTATCCTCAAGATGAACATGACAGTTGGGCCAACACAGGTCGCGACTGTTGGCAGGTTACTTTGCTTGTCTAATCTGGATGAGCAGATTTTCACCCGTTACGTTTTCAAGAATCCTTCCGGCCCTCTGCATTTCACGCAAAACGCGTGTACAGTACAGTCTCCTGCTGGCAGAAGCTTGGAAGAAATGAACCTTATGCAGAACTTATGCGACAGATTTTCCGTGAAGTTCACAGGCTTTGATTCACATGTGGTATGGACCTCAATCTTTGAGACCTGACAGCTACGATGTAGAGTTTTCCTGGAAGGCCTGTCCCTTCAAGAATGTCTACAGGGTAGCTTTCTTCGCGCAATGGCGGCTGTAGCCAGGACCGTGGCCGCGTGGGATGTGCTCATGAGATCATCAGCTTGTCCTTTGTCCTTTGTCAGATGTTTGGTGTGTGACATTCGTGTGCAAAGAGTAGGACACTACGAGACGTCCCAGCAGTGGTGGGCTTTGAGACGCTGAATGAGCCACATCCTGGATGGCTTGGCCTGAGACTCATGGACGTCAGTTTCCACACATGGGGATGGATCAACACCTATTATATACTTAATATACTTATTACGCTTATTATATACTAATTATATCATTATTATAATTCCTTATATGCTATTATACCATATTTCAAGGGGATGAACATCCATTTACCAGCTGGGCTTCACAGTACCAGCCAGTTTTGACCCAGTTCGCCAGTTCGTCACTCCATGTGACACTCCACATCTCAGGCACTGAAGATTTGAGTCGTCCAAATATTGGGCCAATCACAACAGGACCGGCCAGGTTGACTGGGCGAGTCTCCACAGGGGCTTACTATTAGCTTACTATCCGAAGATCACTGGAAAGTGACCCTAACCCAACAAATCCATGTATAGTAAGATATATGATATATATATAGTCAGGGTGACCCTAACTGCAATTGCATGTATAGTAAGATATATGATATATATATATATATGATATATATATATATGATATGTAATACATGATTAATTACACCCAGTTGCAAGCAGCATGGACAAAAGGAATGCACAGCAATGCTGCGATTCCTTGGACTGGAGGAGAGAGTCCTTTCGAGCAAATCAAGCGATGTTATGGTAAAGGGCCCTGGGCATCAGAATGCATATGGGCCAAAGCTGGGATTTGGTTCCCAAACGAGAACAAACTACAAGACCCTGGGCGCTTCCATTGCAACTGGATGCAACAATGCTTTGCCCCGTTTGTCAACAAATTCACCACGGCCATTCTCAGCGAGATGCCGCATGCATTGATCGGAGTGTGCCCTCCGGCATTTGGAAAAGAAAGCCTGGAAGCCTATCCTGAGACTCTACACCCGCAGTGCTTTTGGGCACCGCATTTTTATGATGGGATCGTGTTGCTGGGGAAAGTATGGACTCCTGACTTTGGTATAGCGGAGACAAAACCGGGCGAGAAGCTCTTCAATCTCTTGCCAGCGCCGCCTGTCCGTCCTGTGATCGGCCTGGCACAACGAGTGGAATCCTACAAGGAGCAGTTACGACAGAAGTGCGACTTTTCTTCTCAGAAGGTTCCCAGCATTTTGGGCGAAATTGGCCTGCCATTTGAGATTCAGTATGTCGGTCTGCCTGGCTCGCAGCCGAAGGACAGCGAAGAAACCTTGAATGAGGCGGCTGATGCACACATGCAGGCCCTCGAGCAAATCATGTTACCACATTGTTGGTGGAATTACACACCTGAAAACTCTGCTAAGAGAGGGGATTTCTGGAACGGTGAAAACCTGTCGATCGTTTCAAACAATGAAGGCCGTGCACCAGCTTCCTTGATTCGACCTTACATCTCTAGGTGTTCCGGGATGCCTATTTCTCAGAGTTTCTCATTTCAAGAAGGCAGATTCCGGTGCGAGTTTGATGTGCAGGAGCAGGGAGAGTCTGTTCTGTTTGTTCCTTTGATCCAATTCCCATCTGGTCCAAAGGTGTCGGTGACACCAGGAGTTGAGGTTTTTGCCGATTTCCAGTCTCAGACATTACTCATCCGCAATGGCCAATATACGGGTCGAGTGGTTGTGGAGCTTCGCAAAGAGACCGGAGCCAAAAAGAGAAAGAACGACCAGAAGTAGAATAAGACGATTGTTGAAAGAACAAGACGTGCAACTTGATTAGTGGATTCCATTGACAGAACTGAAGTTGCCTTGCTTACCACTGCTTGCCCCACTTAGCCGTGTCAAGAATATATCGATGGTAGAATCAGACAACTCCACTGGAGGTCATGATGCAACAGCCGAAGCCTTTCAGTAATTACAATGAAACAGTGATTTTCACATATTTTCACCCTCAAGTCCAGTGCGAAAGAATGCTGCAGTGAGAGCTGAATATTCAACACGCAGGAGTTTAAGATAACACGTAGTTCCCTCTTATGATTTCATCACACACCGGCAAGCCACTACAAGACGTCTTTCAGAAGCACCAAGGGGGTCCCACCCCACCGGCTTGCGAGCCATGCAGCAGCCTCCACCACAATCTCTGACAGGCTATTGGTACCAGTGGTACCTGTTGGAATCATATTGTGCTTAGCACCAGTGGTCACCAGGGTTGGTTTCAAGGACCAAGAAATGCCCAGTGCAGTTCTGCATTTGTGCTGACACCTGGAACCCGGCAGGCATGTCATCCCAGGCCGCCAGGCCGGCTGATTGGCCACTTTTGATTCATAGATTCAATGACGATGACCTCCACTTAAACAAGTTTGCATGAGAGATTGTAAACAGAGGTAAACAGTTTGTTTTCACCTCCTTCGCTGTCCACATCAGTTTCATCATGTTTCATCTCATGCTATGTGATTGTGACATTTGGAAGCTCCACTTGCTGCCGCTCAGGCCTCCAGTTGCGCAGGCCTAACTCAAACAATGAAACGGGATAAACAGTTTGGAGTCGGCAGAAGTAATGCTAAATGATGCTACATGATGCTAACTGCTGAGAGGTCAAGACGCAGGCGGCGCCTGTGATGGTCACAGAGGCCGCATTGCAAATGGACCTAGGGATGATCTATGGACCCATGGATGATATGGATGATATGGGTATGGATCAATACCTATTAATACCATTTTTAGGGGATTTTAGGGGGATGAACATCCATTTACCAGCTATTTTGATGTTCACCAGGGGTACAAGGTTTTGACACACTGCCATATGGATGATCTTGAGAGTCTGCCGAAACGGCCTATGCCTTGATGGGTGCTCCATAGAGCTCCGAAACGAAGGCTGATCGTATCGCCTGGATGCGACGCTTTCTGGTAGCCTTGGAGCTTTGGCCAAAGCCTTAGGAGCATGCAGCATGCAGCTAGGATCAGCTAGGTTTGTCTCAAAATCAGATGGAGGATACCAACATGGCAATTTGAATGTGGATACATGATGATAAACCAGGATAAACCATGATAAACCATGATAAACCATGATAAACCATAGGAATTCGGGTTCCAAAAATTGAGACAACCATTAGACAAACCAAAGTGTCAATGGCAGAGTTGGCCTGAATTTGCACAGCAATCTCTTCGCAGACTTGCATCAGGAAGAAGTGTTTGGATTCGGCCTCTGAAAACCAGGAGACTTGAGCCATGCCGTGAAATTCATACCCGATTGGGCAAACTCAACTATGTAGTTAAACATCGCTACACCATACTTGTACTACACCATACTACACCATATTAATCCATACTACACCTTCAAGAGACTTGCCGGGGAGCATGACAATTTTTTCAATGCTATGGAGTCGGAGAGCTGAACCCTTCCGCATCCGGCAGGAAGGGGAGCGACCTCATCCTTCCGAGGCCGCTTCCTTGGGTGAATCTTGGGTGAATCAATATAGAATGATTTCATTATGATTTCTAATCCAGTATATGGACGTTAGTTTCCTCCAATATTCCAGGATTTTGGTCATAATATACATATATATATAATTATGTATATACATATATATATAATTCTTTTGGATCTTCCATCATTGTCAGTCACTCTTCCCCGTCATTCCCAGGCAGGGCAGAAACGTGCCCGGGAGAGCCAAAAGGTGGAGCCTTTGTCCAAAAGGCAGAAGGAGGTGCATCAAATGATTTGGCTGCGCAAAAAATGAGGTGCCCCAAAATATCCCCAAATCCACAGGTGAATCACACTTTTTCTCAATGCTAAATATGATACCATGTACCTCTTTTGATTTTTTTGGGTATTTTCCAGACAAATTTGTGTTGACATGTTAAAGACTTCAATGACAATGAACGACCCCGGCGCCGTGATAAGCTGCAATTCTTGCCATAAGACCTTGACCTGGGGGCAAAGGAAGGAAACAGCTTGGCGCCCATGAAGGACAGCATAGACATATTTGTCAGCAGCAGCATCATGTCACAAACGATGTTCGATGGTAAACATCATACTGGTACAGCATACAGAATCATACATGATAATACATGATATTAGAACATCCATGAACATCCCATGCATCCCATGGTTAAGTCGATCAATTTTGGTGAGTTTTGATGGTCACATGCTGATGCCCCAGCAGTAGCTTTCCACGTTGCAGGCGACTGAACCGCCTCTGGTGGCTTGACTGCTGACCCCGTTCTCGCCGCGAAAAAAAGGCTGCCCCGAAGGTGACCACATGGCTGGATTTCTTCGTGGAAAATAGATGAAAGATAGATGAAAGATAATTAGATGAAAGATAGATGAAAGATATTGAAATTCGGATCGCATAGACTCTTTGCTTTGTCATCAGGTGTTTTGATCAGTGGCAGTTTGAACATGTTTGAAACAAGACATGAATCATTGTCAGATACATGATCGTCTCTTTACACCACGCGTGTTTGTACCGCAGCATGCTTTGACAAGCTTAGTTTTTGATAACGGCCCTGAGCAGTGCGACGCCGCAGTGTTTTCAACTGCGGGATGTCGTCTGTTGGGGCCAAGTCGGAACTACTCAATGTGCTTGGAGATGTGAAGGTCAGAGTGCAGGACAAGCTTGGGATTGTGGATTTCCCAATGCCGCAATTCATTTTACTTGGAAGACAGTCCGTAGGCAAAAGTCGCCTCATTGAAGCCCTGGCCGGAGAATGCTTCAACTTTATCTCAGGTACTTTGGGCAGCAGAAGACCTACCATCTTAGAGTTCAGACATGCACCGGGTTACACAGTTTCCAAGTGGTACGTTCGAGACAGAAAGAGCAACCAGTGGATGGAGTATCCCATTGAGCAGGTGATGAAGATCGTGGGAGATGCGCACGAAGAATGTGGAACATCTTGTAGTCATGAGCCCATCTACGTTCGCATTGAGTCCAATGCATGCGTTGATATGCAAATAGTGGATCTTCCGGGCTTCAGGGATTTTGCCCTTGACACCGGCAAGCAAGACTTAGCCGATAAGATTGAGAAGATGGTGATGACGTTTATGAAAGACAAGAGAAATGTGATGCTTTGTGTGGAACAGGCAGGGGATGCTGCAACAATGTCAACATTGGCAAAATGTCGCAATTTGGACCCAGAGTTCAAAAGAACCATCCTCATCAGAAACAAGCTTGACAAGTATTACAATGACTTAACACCCGACAATGTGAGCAAGTGGGTGGATGGTTTTGGAGACCTGCCTGACTCGCTGGTGCGATTTGCACTGACACTTCCTTGGTGGCATGATGGAAGTCCAATGCCAAAGCCATTCAACCAGATCAAGGATGAAATGGATGCAAGTGACAAGAATCAAATGGCCTCAAAAGGCTTGAGCGACATGTACATGGACACAATTGGTTTCAAAAACTTTGTGAAATTTATGGAAAAGAAGATTGAACAGATGTTTGCAGAAGCCATCGACCCAGTCGTGTCGAACCTGAAGGACTTGAAATCCACTGCGCAGAGCCAAAAGAAGGATCTGGAGACGGAGTACAATGACACGGATCCCCATCGCATTCTCAGCACAACACGGGACTGCGGCATCTCCTTCGCAACCGCATTGACGCATGTCATGGAAGGTGTGCTCGATCTGCAGCCTGTGATGAACTTGGACGAGGAGCTTCGTGCTTTTCATCACTACCATGAAACCTTGGGCTCCAACCATTTCAGTATGCTTCCTTCAGAGGATTTCTGCAGCATCAACGACTACATTGACTACCTGAGAAATGAGATGCAGATTGGTGCCTTTGATGTTGAGGTGAATGGTGGCGCCCAGTTTCGCCGCTTGATGATGGAGGTGGAGATCTTTCTGCGTTTCTCAGAGATTGCGGTTGAAATCAAAAAACGCGATGTGATCCAAGCCCGAGGGGTTTCCATGAGCAGCTTGACATGGCGGGACGTGGTGGTGAAACTCCTGAGCCATGAAGCACATCTCCCGTTGCAGCGACGGGTGGCCTATGTGGGAGAACGGATCAAGTGGTTTTTTGAGATACAGAAAGATGCAGTCTTGGAGTTCATGGAGAAGCTTGAAGGCTCGCCAAATGCCAATCTTTTTTCTCCTCTCTACCCCAAACATGCAAAGCTCGTCAAGCAGAATTTGATGATCAAACATGCCGTTTGGCAGACCTACGATCAAACCTGCAAACGCCAGCTTGCTCAATTTGTTGAGCTCTTTGAGAACATGCTCACCTCCACCTTTTCCAACCCATGGGTATTCTTGAAGGGAGCCACAACAATCCCAGCCATCTCCGGGGATCTTGAAGATGCCATGCTGCCATCATTTGATGACACCAAGAATCGAATCCCCCGAGAAATCGAAAGCAGAAGTGGCAATGAGGTGGCCATATCTCATTGGCTGACCAAGATCCCAGCAGAACCACATGAGATCGATCAAGCAGTTGACAAGGTGCAAATCCTTGTGCTGCACACCTATAGCTTTATCAGATCTCAAGTGTGTGATCAAGTGGAGCTCTTTTCGGAATCCTTCTTCAAACTGCCAATGATGAGACGGCTTGAGGAGGACATGGCAAAGATTGAGTTAACTCCAGAAGACAAAGCCAACTATGAGGCAAGAAGACAACGTTTGGAACCAGAGATCAAGACGGCTGAAGAGAGCCTGGTTGAGATCGACCGGTGTCTTGATCGCCTGCAGGGCTTTAAGTTGAAATGTGATGCAAGAGGCTGAGAAGAATTTACAAACGCTAAAAAGTGAGGTGACCTGTAGGAACGTGGCACATTTTGGAATGGTGCAGTGTCATCAGTGTCTGTCACTAAACAAAGCTCTGTAGACAAGAGTCAGGGATGGCACAGCTCCAGAGACAGCCTTTTCTGATCTTTTCAGTACGATAACATCTAAGATGTTAGAATGCTACACTGCAATGCTGTATCTCCACACAAAGCGTCACACTCACACGCTTATCAGATTATCACACATTTCCGTGGCACTAACACACTTTCTACATCATTCTACTACATCTTTCCACAGACTTTTCTAGTACAGCCACGGACAAACATCCAGGTCCATCATTCCAAAAAGCCCGCAGCCATAGCTCCGGCTCCATTGCAAGATGCATTGGGCCAACCATTTTCCAGCATCCTGTTGCAGGGTGGATGTATCGGAAATCATGTGCAAAGCATTGGTGCTGTGGTGTGCAGCAGGTACATTCAGAATTCAGATAATTTCAAACATTCTACTTCCAAGATCTTCCAAGATTTCCAAGGGTCTCTTCAACATCACATCTTCAGCAGACTTTCTTTGCAAGCCTTTGGACATCTTTGGACACACGCAATCCACAGCAATGTAGCGAGAGTGTCTCTATCATCGATTGATTGCGCTCACCTGCGACCGTGTTCGAAAAAAGCCGCTTCCAAATACATGCCTTGCAAGGGAATGCCATCATGTCCACCGTTTTGCCGCAAAAACCCGGAGGCATGTTGACAAAAAATGTGACTGTCCGCACTGGCCTTGCTTCATCAAGCGCGGTCAACGATGGTAAAAACTTCACGTATCTTCACGTTATTTTGATTTATTGTGTACTTATAGTTGCAGTTGTCAAAGAGGGCGTCAAGACACATCGCTTCTGTAGTGTACCAACACTTTGTGCAAGCATCAGTCATCCCCCCTTGGTTGGAAGTGCAGTGTGGTGCAAGGATGCTTGCGCCAGAAGCTCAATTTCCATCTGCACAGAGGGTAAGAAATCACTGCTGTAGCAGAGACTTGGTGATGGTCCTGTGCCGTTTGTTTATTTGGTTTGCAGAATGCATGTAAAAGAAGATACCCAAACGGCATGTAGACTCAGAGAGAGAGAGAGAGAGAGAGCATTTTGATGCATCTTGCCATATAAACGTCATGGTCTCGTCGCTAAGTCCTCCATCATGGATGTTAGCTCCAGAACACACTGGAGGTGCGTTTCATTTTTGAACATGAGACTCACTTGTTGATTGACTGCTTTGAGCGGGATGTTCAGGCTTTGCAGGTACAGCAGGAGCCTTTGTATCTGGACCTTCTTGCGATTGCATGGGAATCTTGTGCCATAGACAGACTCAATCTGCGTCTGAAGTCATTAGCACAACAAACCTTGCTACATCTTAGGCTGAACAGGAAGCAGAGGAAGCCCGTCTCCGACATGCTAATACCTTTGCCGCAGCCAGAGACCTATGGTCCATCATGGTCCATTGACCGCCACCGGGTGACGAAGGGGAATCCTTTGTGCCGGCTTCAGGCTGCAGCACGAGATGAGGAGATGCGGCAGTTTGTGGCTGCGGAGGCCAGCAAGTGGGAAGATGGGGTCGGTTGCCTTAGATGTCCTTTGATTCAGCTCACACGACCTCCTCTTTTTTGAATCCCCTCAAAAGCCTAACAAGATTGATCGAGCACAGTGGCATGGCCTACAGTTATCAATGCCGATGTAAGCTTGCATCATTATCTCAGCACACTACATGCCTTCTATGCTAGATATATAACTTCTGACTGTGCTCTTGAAAGAGTAAGGGCCTAGCCTATGCTCTGACCCATGAAGAGATTGATCAAGCCGGTCTTCTGTTTGCCAAATAGGCGCAGCTACGAGCACTGGCTGTTCACCCAGACTTCCACACTGACGAGGAGTCTTTAAAGATGAGACACGCTTATAACCATTGTTGTTATTATCATTATTATATTTTATATTATATATTATTATTATTATATTATTATTATCATTTATTATTATTGATTAGTCTTATCGTTATTATTATTATTATCATTTATTATTATTATTGTTATTTATTATTGTTATTATTATCGTCATCATTGTTAATTTACAGTATGTGTTCGATCTCTATCTATTCGATATTTACACAGCTGCAATCAGCTGCAGCTGTTATCTTCTTCAGCTCCAGGACAGGCTCCTTGCAGTCATTGCTGAAGCCAGTGCACTTTCCGATGGCCTCGAAGCGTCTCCGCCCACCGACTCAAAGGCTACGACGGCGACGCCGCTGCAGCGTTGTTGTTTTTAATTTCTAATTTATGTTTTTTTTAATGGATATCAATGGAATTTAATGATATTAATGGCTGTGTCAATGGTTATATTATCACGGCAAGGCCCTGAGGTTTGCCCGGACTCGCAACGAGCGTCCGGGCAAGCCAAGATGACGATGACGATGTCGACGATGACGACGACGACGACGACGATGATGATGATGAGAATGAGGATGAGGATGGCGATGAGGATGAGGATGACGATGATGAGGATGACGATGATGAGGATGACGATGATGATGAGGATGATGAGGATGATGAGGATGATCCGGATGATGATGATGATGATGATGAGGATGATGAGGATGATGATGATGATGATGATGATATCTTCTTGAAACCTTTTAAGAAATCCTAGTGACTGCATGGTTAATTGTTCCATGGGGCCGGGAAATTTTGATGTTCTTGAAGCCCGAAAAGAAACCCGAATGGTTGTATGGTTAATTTTTCCATGGGGCATCCGGGAGATTTTCAAATTTTCCTGAATCCCTTTAAGAATCCCTAATGACTGTATGATTACAGTGTATATATTATAATTGTTCCATGGGGCCCGGGGGATCTTTATATCTTCTTGAAACCCTATATAAGAATCCCTAATGACTGTATGGTTAACTCCATGTGATATGTAGAAGCGACATGTTCTGGTTTTATGTTTTGTAGAAGCAACATGTTTTGGTTAACACCCTAGCAACATAATTGAACAAAAAATCCTTCCCATTGTTTGACGTCGTACAGAACTCCCTGGTATTTCCCCTATTCTGGGCTTGGGCAAACGTCTGGGTATGTGTGTGTTATTATGTTATATCATTTTATATTGACCCCTGTTAATGGGGATGATGGTCAATCTCAATCTTTCGATGTGCACAGTTCCGGAGGCAATGGACGATGCTCAGCGTTTGCTGAAGACAATGCTGGGACTATCCACAGCCTGGTTGGCTCCTGAGAATCACGTGGACTTCTGCTCCTTTTCTTTATATATATATAATATATAACTTAATATGTCTATGTATTATATATAACTATATAATCACATATATTTATATATATATGTAACATGTAATCTGAGACGTGAATTTATATTAATTTATATACAAATATATAATATATATGTAGAATTCATGTGAAATCAATAATGTACCAAGGTTCAGGTTGGTCGGCAACGGCGGTTTCGTCGAGGGCTCTGATGGACTTCGCGGCGCAAAGGCTTCTCAGTTCACGTCCGGCGCTCATAGGGAAGTTCTTCTGTTTGCTTTCAACAGAATATGGGTTAATCATGGGTTAATCATGGGTTAATCACAGTTAATCCACTGATTTATCAATTAATATTCAACTAATCAAGGGTTTCTACTTTAAACTGGCCATGTTGGGGGCCATCTTGATCATCAATCATTTTTTTAATTCTCACAGGCTAAAAATGGGTACACCCGCAACCATTTTAATAGGCGAACTGATGCTCAGCCATCCAATTTGGAGACCCCAATTTCAGATAGAACCATATAAGCTGAGCATGGTCAGCAGTGCCACAGGTTCGGAATCGTGGAGTCCTTGCTCGCTTCTTCGAATCGAACTCAGTTGTTTGTGTAAGATGAAGCTTTTGCAAGTCCAATACTGCCAATACTTTAGTTGATTTGTTATTCCATGACATCAAAGATCTAGATCTTTCGGATCAAGCTCCAACTTGTGAAGGGGTCGTCCAGTTCCCGAAAACTAGGTCTGGCCTGGGACCATCAATGACTTTGGCATTTCAAGAACTGGGAGGCCGCCCATGGATATCCCATGAGTATCCCATGGGTTTTTTTTGGGGATGGCAGACGTGGGCGCAGGTTTGGGCTTCATGGGCAAGGCCTTGGCCAACGTGGACCAGGTGATGTAGCAGCGTAGCAGTAGCCAACAATCATTGTCCATCATTGTCCCAAAATGTCCCAAAATGTCCCAAATATTTCAAGATTTCAGGCATCTTTCCCGCATGGTCTTCATGCACTTCGAGCTGGGAACCCAGCAACTAACATTCGGCTGGCTGTTAAAAAGTAAAACGTGTTAAAGTCCACGGCCATGCGTGTTCTTCGATGATTTTGTGCATTTTAGCGCATAAAGCGGCGACGGACAACTCAGGTTGCTGCAGCTCGGCTTGGAGCTGCAGCTAGTAGCAGACTTACATTTGTCAGAATCAAACTTATCGTTCACTCCTCAAGAGATCAGATTGGCGGATTGACAGAAAATTTCATAATGCTGAGGACAGGGAGTTTGCAGCACTGAAGCCTTAACGCGTAGCATGGAGGCGCAAGTGCCATCCAAAGCCGTAGCATTCCACATGTGTTGGCACAAATACCTGCGTGCATAAATAATGTGTATATATATATATACTGTATATATATACATACTTGTACGTATTATATATAATATAATGTATATATATATATGTGTAACATTATACACATCTGCAGTGCTTTTCAAGTTCCAACATGAAATACAGAAGAATATGTTTCTGGCACGCAGTGAGGAGTTTCGCGGCAGCCTGCTGGAGAAGGTTTCAGGATTTGCTTCCAGTGCCTTGCAGCAACTCACCTTGCAGTGTGACATTCACAAAGTCCTCCAATAAGGTCCCAAGCGCAGATTCCATATGCCGGACCTCAAGGAGATGTGAACCTTCAACGTTTTTACTGAGTTATTTTTTTGGTTTAGGATTTCAATCACAGAAGTCATGCAGGACATGATCACCAATATTGCTGGAGTCTTCGATGAGGGATACACCAGCATTGAGGTTCGCACCGGAGACACAGCACCAAAGATTGAGCATCCAGCATCCTTGATAATGATCAATACCCTCTGGTAAACTACCACAACTATGGGAAATCACCATTTTTAATGGGACAATCCAGTATTTCTATGGCCATTTTCAATAGCTTTTTGTATGTTTACCAGGCCGGGTAATGATCAACAGAGACTTTCGGAGAAGTGGACCAGGTCTTCGAGATGAGCCGTTTACTTTCAATGCAATGCGCTCTTGGCCTCTTGACCTACCGCCAAGGACCTTGCAGCTACGCAGCTACTGAATTTCGAAGCTAGGAATTACAGGATGACAAACTGGAAATGAGAATTAGCATAAGATCTATTCCTGTGATTGCTTGTCCTGGGGTTGAGCGTTTCTGGCAAGTGTTCAAGCCTGCAACTTGAGAATAATCGAACACAACAGGGAGTGAAACTGCTTGCTGCTATCCTGAAGTCACGAGGAGAAAAAACTTCGGCAGAAGCTCTGGACTGGTTTGCAGCCTCTTTAATTGATTTGTCCAGTGCTTAGAAGACATGCTGGCAGCCTGGCAGATCCTGGCAGAAGTAAGTGACTGGTGTCAGACCCCCCAAATACGCAATCGGAAAGAGCTACCCTGCTGGACACCTTATGATCCTTGGGTTATGTTACCCTTGCCCTCCAAAGTTTGACCGCAGCAAAAGGCCTTCACACTTTGAGCATTTTCTAGCTGCCTTGGTTACCTGCCTTCCGACCAATTACTGAGTTGAATCAAAGCCGCTAAAGGCCCCAATCATTGCTTCGTTCCCAGGTTGAGCAAGCGAAGTGGGGGCTCACACCTCAGATCCTGCAGCACTTCGTCCCAGTACCTTTGAAATCAATGCCGTGGTGAGGTGCACTGACATCAGGCCTTTCAGTGAGAGACTGGTTGGAGGAGATGCGGCTTGCAGATGCTTGCAGATGCTTGCAGATGCTTGCAGATGCTTGCAGTTTGACTGAGCCACACCATTGGATCTGCCAGTTGGCCATTTCAAGTTTTCCTGTCTCGACTGGTAGGATGCTGGATTTTGGAAGCGACTACTGACACAGATGGCTGCCAAAGTGCTTTTGCAGGTTCACTCCTCAAGTCAGCCCGTTATGTTTCATCTCAAACATGGCCAGCATATGCGGTGCGCGACAAATTGTGATGGACAGATCCATCGCATGGATAAGTCATGATAAGTGCACATCTTCATCATAGTACTCATACATCTCATACCGGCCAGTGTGTCGGCACCAAGGTTCATCCTATCTTGACGGTCAGCTCCTTAGCCAATGAGGCTTCTCAGGAGATGTCTTTTTTCATGTTCTCCGAGGATGGAAATCTGGAAGCCCCATGAGTTTCACTTAGCGCAGCTATAGATGCCATAAAAACTCCCAAAGTGAGGCCTTGCTGCACCACAGGGCTTGTTCTACTCGTCAGTTGGCTGAATCGCTGGTGAAGGCTTGCTGGCAAAGCTCGGATTTGTCTCAGCTTGCATCGTGGGCAGCGTTGTCTCAGCGTGTTGCGCAGGCTGGGGCTTTTACCAAAGGATCCGTGCCAAGCCCTTGCCGTCAGGGTGCTGAGGAGGAAGCGTTTGGAAATTTTGGGAATGATTTTGCATCTAAAGGACATACTGACATACTGACATACTATACGACTCTACGAATTCAATATAATTCAATCATATTCAACGTGCATACTTCCTTTGCATCTTGCATATCTTGCACTTCAGGTGCTGCAATGCAAGCTTCCTTGCTCGTGGCAGCTTCCGCTTTGGACACAGAGGCAGAGAAGTTGAAATCAGGGGATTGGAAGGGATATTAAAAACTATAATTATAATATATATATATCATAATATATATATATACACAACTAGAGATTTTGAATAATACATATTTCCCCACCAGGTTTGGGCGATGCTAATGCCAGGTGATTCTTCAGCTGCTCGCAGACGTTTGCGATCTTCTTGGCTTCGATCATCTGTCGCATGAAGGAGCTCCTCTTGGCTCCGTGCCTTCACCTCAAACATCACCAACTCCGACCAACTCCTGCCCTGTAGGAGTTGATCTCACGACTCGGCTCGCCATACTTGCGTTTCACCGCGGATATCAGGTAAGACTCGGAGTGGTGGTCTCAGATCACTGGAGTCAGCGAAAGCATGCGAAAGCACCTTGAAGCCCTCAGTGCTTGGTTTTCTGAGGATGCTGCCTCTGAACGAATGCCGGCTGCAAGTTTTTTCCTTCGTTTCTTGCAATGGGGATACCGCAAGGACCGGAGTCTGTTGCCTTGAATAGATGTTTTGCACCGACAAAATTCATGTCTTTCGACACTTGCTTTGATATTTTGCCAATGGCAGTTGAAGCGTGAGCACAGGAGGGCCCGAAGGAGCCAGGACACTTCGAGGTTGTAGACTATGCGCAAAACATGTTGATCAACGCCTGGGCCTCATTGTATGAGCTGCTGGCGCAGCATCAGCTGGCACCAGTAATGGCATGGTGGAATGGAATGTTCCACAAGATTTCCACGTGGTGCTGCAGTGAAGAATCATGATTGAAAGGTTGAAAACAGAAGCTGCTTTTGCTGGAAAAGCCGCCAGTTTCAAGTCCAAGAACTTCTGAATGGTGGTGGAACGTTTTGGGACAAGCACAAAACGAAACCTGACCATGCCAGACTGAGGTGCTGCTTCATCACCCTGCAATGTCAGAGATCCTGCCTGCTATCACGGCTCATGCTTTGGCTCTGGCCGTGGAACCATGTGAAGGTTCTCTGCAAGCAGCCGGTCGGTGCAACAAGGCTGGAACCACACGAGTTTCAGAAGTGGGAAGCGAAAACCAAGTGGCTCCACAACTTCCTGTATTTCCCATCTCGTGTTTTTTTTAAATCATTTCCAGGATGTTCCAGGCTTTCCCCAAATAGATCATGGCAACAACGTGTTCATTTGCCCTGTTTGCATTTTAGCCGCGCAAGATCTTTCAAGGCTCTAGGCGCAGTTGCACTGGCTGCTTCGAGCATTGCGACTGTGGGGAAGGGACGCGTTTCTCCTGTTCGCGACTTATGAGTAAACACGATCTCAAACAAAGTCTTTCAATGTACGAACTACCTCGTAACTACCTGACACATTTTGACACGTCTTTATTTCATCTCTGTGCTGGAAATTTGCCGAGCAACAGCATGTTTTGCCGAAGAGCTTGCAGTTCTGAAACCCATTTCTCATCATGCACTCCACAAACGTGCACATTTGCTGCAGAATAATTACCGCGAACATAAATTCCAGATCTACGGCTGAGTTTGTGATTCAGGATTTTATTCCCACGCTGATACACCACTCCCTCTGAATCAAGGACACAGCAGCCGCAGTTCTTTGCAGTGCGTTCCCTCGAGTTGGCACTGCTGCGCCGTTTGATCAAACCAACAAGGAGGAGCACGGTGCTTGCTGGTTGAAATGTGCTTTCCTGCAGTTGCGCCTGAGATGTGTCTTGCCAACAAGAATAATCAACATATTTGTAAATCATACTCGCTTACAGTGAACTTACCCCGCCCGATCCAAAATATTGCGTTTAATTGGGTGTTTATGTTGCTTTGAACATTAGATGCGTTTTGGAACACAAGAGATATCTGACCAAAACATACATGAATCATGCGTTTACAAGTTTTGATATCAATTATATCTTTTTTGGTAATATTTTTCCCTAGTTTGAAACCATTGACTTACGTTCTCATGGTGTTTTGTAAGTTTGGGATTATACTTTTTTTGTACATTTTCGTGCTGCGTTTGCAATGAGCGAAGAAGTTGGGTGACTTTCCCTGGCAGTTGGGGGGTGTAGTTCCATGCGGGAATGACAGTTGACTGCAACGTTGGGGGAAGTTCGCCGGCATTGTGTATTATATGTGTAATATATGTAGATATATAATTAATATGTATGTACATTCAGTCATCGGATATCTTTCAAAACTATTTGGGGTAACCCCTTGAACTTTTGCCTTGCGTCGCCAGTACTGGGTGTCTACGTTGGTGGATTCTTTCTGCTTGTTCCTGCGACTGCCCCATGCAGAGATTGCTGGGAAGGAGGCCTGCTGTTTATCCAAAAAAATCTTGGAGCACATCGTGCGTACATGAGCCAACCAAAGTTTTTGTCTGTGGCGAAACAGGTTGCAACATTGTGGAGCCGATTAGTTGCCTGATCCCTGGAAAACCGTTTGAGAATGTCCTCCCTTAAAAGGCACTGGTATTCCTACTCTGCTGGACTCTGTTGCTCTTCGGTCCTCATTCCTCCAGCAGCTGAGGTCAGACCGGTCTTTGGTTTGTCGGTGCCCTTTGCTGCTGCTCAGTATTTCAAGATGGCGTTTGGGTCTTAGATGATCTCAGACATGGGTTATCATAGGTCATTGGCAGTGTTGATAGATGTTGATAGTATACTCGACATATTTGATGAACGCTGCATGATTTTCCTTTGTCTTGATGGACTCAGCACAGGTTGAGATTCAACACCCTTTTGTCAATCCAGGGGCTGTTGCTTGTGGCTTGTGTGATGTTCAGATTTCATCACCCATTGCTTTTGGGCTCAGCCAGGCACTTGAAATAAGTGCAGGCACCAATCTAGAAGGTTTGGTGAGGTGTTCAAAGCCTTCATCACAATGAAGATTTCGATGCCATTCGTGACCGGTGCAGCTTTGCTGCTTGGGGCACAGGCTTCAATCCAAATTCCAGCTGACATGGGCAGCATGTCCTTGTCATCTGTCGCCAGCGCTTTGGCAAACATGGCAGATCAAGTGCCAACAAATGGTTCTACCCTACAGAGCATCAGAGACTACATCTCACAGATGCTGGCGGACGTGACCACCCAGCACAACATCGCACAGGCTGAGTTGACGGACATTTCCGGCTACACCCGATGTGATGCAAACATGACCTCATCGCTTTCAGCTCTGGTGACGACCACAACCAGTGTGGCTGCAACCACAACAACAGCTGCACCCACTACTGTCGTAGCTGCAACGACTTTGCACCCATCAAGCATTGCACTCAAGGATTGCTTGGCAGAAGTCGAGGCCCTGAACACATCCTTGACAACCTGCAAGTCTGAGTACAAAGCAGCAAAGGAAGCTTCTGATGCAGTATGCATGAACTTCCACTATAAGACTGTGATTGACGCCAAGGCAGAGAGATGCAATGAAAGCTTCTCTGGAAGCTATGAACAGTACCTTGAGCGCGATGTGCAAATTCTGGCTGACTATGTTTCCAAGAAGCAAAACTGCAGCAACTTCACCGCCTTGACCGACACAAAGGCATCTGAGTGCGACATCAAGGAGGCCAACCTCTTCAGCAAGCAACTGCAGTGCAGCCAAATTGTGGTGGTCACTACCACGGCGGGGGCAACTCCCGTCACCACCACTGCGCAGGTTTCAAACGCAGCCCAGGAAGAAGCTGCTTGCATCGAGTATCACAAGCAGGTTGAAATTTGCAGCGACTATGACTCATGCTATGAGGCAGTGACTCTGGCCAAGAAGGCCGACCAAACCTCTGCCAGCACTCTGGAATCAAGTCGGCAGGCTGAATGGGTTTCGCTGCAAAGAATGAGCTGCCTGGTGAATTTGTTGGGTTCCAGCAATCAAGCGGCAGGTGTGGCAACATGTATGAGCATGCCAGTGACTGACTACAGCACTAGCCACTTGGAGCTTGTGCTACCAAGCTCGCCAAGCCAGAAGGAGTGCGGCCCCTTCCAGAAACCCGCGTCTTGTTCTGAAGTGACACCACAGGTGCCTGAAGTCCTTGAAACCGTCATCACCAGGGTCTCTGGAGGAAGGACTGGATTCAGATGAGGAGCTCAACTGAGAGGCCAAGGAAGACCAAATCACTGCGCATCTATGCGCTAGTGCAAAATGGGCTGCGGGTGGCAGTAGTGCACACTGTGATAATGTGATATCCGTTTCCTTGAAAATCTATGAGGTTCCTTGAGGTTCAGTGGTTTTTGTCGTCACTTTGAGTCTGAATTGGACAGGTGCACCAGGCAGTACTTGTATTTGATGCATGGGCTTGACATCTCAAGGGCTGACAAACTGTGTGAGTTCCAGGTTCATGGCGCAGCCCTCTCCTTCTGCAACCATACTGGCTCCTTTTGTGGCCGCTCCAAATCCACCGTATGAGGCAGGAGTTGCCCCTCAACATGTGGCTTGAACTACCAGTAGGATGCAAGAAAGTCGCCATCAGATGGCACCATCACTTGAGGCTGTTGCATCATTTTTGTGGGGGAGAGTTGACTTGTGGCTTTGCTGGCCAGATCAGCCTCGCCTATGCGAGCTTTTATCATGCTGCTCATGCTCAGGCTGAGGACAAAGCTGGTACCTGTGTGAATGAAGTGAAGTGCTTTGCATTTCTCAATGCATTTGCCCACCCCTGGTAGGAGGAACCGCCGCCCACACCACCGTGCCGACTATTTCCTCAGGTGCCATATCCGAGTTGTTGAAAGATCAAAATAGATATGGCAACAGGTCAGGAAGACCTTTTCCAAGCTGACGCAGTCTCTACTGGCCAGGCTGCCTTCTTTGATCCGGAGGCTGGTAGATATCTCAACGAGACTCAGCACTTTGCAAGAAAATGATGCGAAATGCCTTGGGAGTGCCGGCGTCTCTCCGTTTGGAATGGACACAGGACAGGGACTTTGGACCTGTGCTCTCTCCGCACGGATCTTAGTACCAAGACGTACTGTACCAAGTAGTTGCAAATGGCTGTGAGTCAAAGTTTCAGAGGCCGCGCTTGCCACAGCCACTGCGACATTCAATGAGTCCCAGCCTGAGAGTCATCACTTGACAGACGGTCTTGGTGTTCCAGTTCTGGCGCTTGGCTGAGAATTGCTGCAGCTTTCCAAGGTTCTGATGGCTATGATGAGAATTGGGTGGATCTAACCACTAGCGCTTCCATCGCCAAGGTTCAGCAAAATGCCGCACCCTCTTCATGATGGGATGAACTATAGGGAAATTCTAGGGGGTCATACTACCTACTCGTACTTTATGACGGATGATAATGACCCAGCACGGGAACCGCTATGAGCCAGCTGGTACAGAGGGATGACAGAGGTTTCTGAACGCCTCTCATGTGGAGAAAATCTCACAATCAGTCTTTCCATTGATTTCATTGAATAGCTGAATAACTCCTCGTCAATCTTCAGCTGGACAGTCTCCAGGATTTCATTAAAGACGAATTGGGGATGTTTAATATTAGGGGGATGGGATTATTAACGAATCAGAATATTCATATAATAACAGCAGTAATGAAGATTGATTAATTGATGGGATAATGATAGATTAATAATGATTCATATAGCCATTTTATGGCGATCTGCCATCAGAGCCAGTTGAAAGGCTGCGGCAACGGCCGGGATCAGCATGGCCGAGCCATCCACATCCGTGCCACGAATGCGTCTGGATCGAGTGCAGGCGACTGTCGCCACGGCTGTGGCCACTTGGGGTATGTTGTGGGTCATTGTCAGGCGAAAAAACTACCAAATAGATCCAAATAGCTATTCACGTCGCTTCGCGACGGCAACCGCCCGCACCGCATCGTTGGGCAGCCGCTCGTAACTGCCAATGATGTCGGCCATTGAGACCAAAA
>Ga0126342_10004051_pt1 | contig 24702 bp, 23 predicted proteins | sample Cyp1metagenome_FD_92528 | JGI IMG/M metagenome (GOLD analysis project Ga0126342, IMG submission 92528) | Coral microbial communities from Lord Howe Island, Old Settlement Bay, Australia - Cyphastrea 1 metagenome | ecosystem: Host-associated > Invertebrates > Cnidaria > Coral ...
AATGATATATAATGATATATAATGATATATATAATGATATATAATGATATATAATGATATATAATGATATATACTGTAATGATATATAATGATATATACTGACATATAATTATATATAATGATATATAATGACATATAATGACATATAATGATATATATATATACACATTAATTGGACATATTCACTCATATCCCAACTTATATCTGGATAGTTGTCAATGATTGTATATTACTACTATGGATTTATTGCTATCTATCCACTGGATCCCCAGGAGCTGAGCCACGTGTCCAGTGTGTTGGGATGCCAGGCCCAGGCACAAAGGAATGAGGAGAACTCGCAGCGCTGGGTTGATGGGCTTGGTTCATGTTGGTTCATGTTGTTTAACGTTGATGAATGTTGGTTCATGTTGTTTAATGTATGTTACTGTACCGGTGATGTTGGTTCATGTTGGTTAATTCAATATACTTCTCTGATTTCCGATGAATCTTCCAAGCGCAGCCTCAGAAAAAAATGGATGTTTGTGGAGTTTTTGGAAGATGTTTTGAGTGAACAAAGAACTCTTGAGTTTCATATGGGCCGTATGGTGCTGTGATGGGCTTGGTGGGTCAATGGCTCGACAGGACTGTGGCAAAACCACTTTCACCAATGGCACCGCATGCTTTTGTCTCCGACCTGGAGGCCGTTCAGCAGCTGCCAAAGGTTCAGGATTGCCACGTCTTTATCTTCTGTCCTTGGTTCCTGAGGAATAAAGCGATTCCTGGCGGTACTTGGAATGCAATCTGAAAATCATTTGCCTCCTGAAGATGCTGCAAGGATCGACCGATGATGGTTCTGCCGGTCCTTTCGAAATCCAGAAGCTCATAGTTAATTTTACTTGGGCAAAGGGAGCCAGTTTTCAACCATAGGTACCGTATAGCATAGTACTAGGTACCCTGGCAATACATTCTTTTCAATGTCCACGAGGGACATACCGGACATTTTGCCATCCGGCCAGGGCTCTGCGAGCGAGAACACTTCATTGGCTTTGATCTCTATGAGAGAAACGACTTGGTAGAGGTTGGGATCCGAGATCCACTTACTTTTTTGTTGGGATGACAACCAACCAGGCTACGGATGAAATGCCAGAAACAACCAATTCTCAAAGAGTTGGAACTGTTTTTCTTCCCGCCTGCATGCAACTTCCATGATACTTGATCTGCACTTTTCCACTGAAGTGAAGTGTCCCATGATCTTCGTAATTTCTGGATCCAGCCCACCCAAAATTGGACGATTCCTTCACACGGCTCTGTCTGAAAATGGGGTATACCGTATACTACATGACCATATTTAACAGGAAAAATACTAGTTACCCTCTGGTAAACTAACATAACTATGGAAAATCACAATTTTTACTGTAATGGGTAAATCAACCATAAATGGGCAATTTTCCATAGCTATGTTAAATTACAAGGGAGTAACCCATGTTACCCACGGATTTGGAGGTATCCTATTTTCAGACATACCCAAATAGTGGGCCAACTCCAGGCAGTGCAACCTGCCGCGCACGCCTCGCTGTTCAAAGCACCAGAGGGGCTGGGAGCCTTCCATGTGGAGATCACGTTGAGGGGAGTGAGCTATGTGCCTTGGTGGAGCCAAGTCATAATAGGAATAAGTGGTAGGCTAGTCATGGGGTCTATGACATACAGTCATGATAGTTACTGATAGTTTAAAGCCATGATTTGACCGATGTTGTTTCTAGTCATGGTAATAGAATTGGGGTTTTCTTAAGATTGGGGATCCCCAAGAAACCATGAAATCTTCATCTATGACTTGGATAATTTGGGGTACCACCATTTTAGGACACCTCCAAATATACAGGTTTTTATCCGCTTACCAGCTGTGGGAGTCATGTCAATTTTAGAAGAATCAATCCTGGTTTACGTCGAGCGTTTCTAGGGGTTCGTGAAGCAGTTCCAAGGAGCGCATCGTAGCATCCAAGTCGGCCAGTGATGAGCTGCGGAGGAGCTTTGCCCTCGACGTGGCGGAAGCCACAGGTGAGCGGAGCGAAGGGGAGGTTCAACCTAAAAACGGATGTCTATGGCTATAAAACCGTACGGGATGGGGCCCCCAAACGTTATGTTTGTTGGTTTATAACCCCATCTGAGTATAATTATAAGTGTCATGCACTATTGGTATTATATTATATACCTACTTAGCTAACTATAGGGCCCCATCCTTTATTAAACCAACCAAAAAACCGGGTAATCATGATTTTTCATGGGGATATTTGATGGAATTTGATGGAACATATTTTTGCAACTCTTGTAAAAAGTTGGATTAAAGACCCATATATCTGATTTGTACCTGATAAAAATCTTGACGACAACCCCAGCAAATGCCCGGGAACAGCGGCTCAGGTGTCTCATCCTCGTCTGTATGGAATGATCAAGGCTGCTCGACGCCTTGGATGAGGCAACCAGTTGTGTTGTGGGTAGCCTTGGCACCCCTTGGTTTGCTGGAACAAGAAATCTTATCTTGCTTGCGGATCTGTTTGATAGTTGTTTCCTTCAACAAAAACGCATCTGATGATCTGTCACATGTTTTTTTTCTCCATTTTAGACCTAAATGTGACTCAAGTCTACACCTCACAAATGGGTACAACTGGCCCCAAGAAATTTACACCGGGTGATGATGACTTGCAACTGCTTCTCCAAAGCACGGCAGTACATGTTGCGTCTCTTTGTGCGAAACAATCACCTACTGTACTTTGACTTTCCGAAAAATCTCATGCAAACAGTTGAAAACCATGGTGCTTCCACCATGGCTTCCACTGGTTCCGGCACGTTGAGAAATATCATGAAATTTCCCCATCCATTCCCTTTTTCATCCAGCAAATCTGCACATGGGGATGGGTCAAAACCTATTATTATCAATTCTAATGGGATGAGCATCCATTTACCAGCTATTTTGGGGTTAGGTGCCAGGGTTTTGACCAATAGCCACATCATAAATCTGGATGAATTTTTCCAGGACCTCCAATTCGGAAACGTCACACAACGGAATGAGGGTTTTTGGGAGTCGCGGTTCATCGTCCCGAAGTGGTGAGAAATCACACAAAAAAGCTTGGTGAATGACCAAACCTACCCTCTGGTAATTTGTTACATAGCTATTGAAAATGGCCATTTATAGTGGATTTTCCCATTGAAGATGGTGATTTTCCATAGTTATGTGACAGTTTACCAGAGGGTATTCCAGGATATTCCAGGATCCAGAACAAATAGGGCAAAGTTGGTGGTTCCAGGTTTCACCCCTTCACCATGCGCCCCAACTGGTACACCGAGGAGACACCCGGGAGGTGTCCTTGGCTCGCTCCAGTGGCAATGAAGGGGATGATGCTGGGCCCATGGGGCAGTGATGGATGGATTTGGGACTTGGAAAATGGGTTGAGGTAAACGGGGCCCTTGGGTTTGCTCAAACGTGGCTGGGAAATCCCAAAGTTTGAATGTGGAAAAAAAAATCTGGGAATTTGTCCAGCACGCCATGTTTGATGACGGCCAAGGGTTTTGGGATTGTCTCAACGATCGGGGATACCCCAAGTCATGACCAAGTTGATAAATGTTCGGGGTGAACATGATGACCAAGTTATAAACCATGGGAGAGAATGGGGTTCCAAATATTGAGATAACCCCTTGTCTCGCCAACAACAGATGGGTAGAAAAACGTGGGGATTCAAAGCGAGAAAAAATCTAAGATATCTACACCAGCAAAGAGACAATGGATTGTTTAGCATTCAACAGTCTGGATTCGACTTTGTCTAATCCACTGAGGGATATTCAGCCACAATTAGGCCATAAAAGGTGCATTTTCTGGGGAACTCTTTGGTAGGCTTATGACAGGCCACTGAAGTTGATGATCATTTTTTTTGCTTCTATCCTCTGGTAATTTAGCATAGCTATTGAAGATTTTCCAAAAAAGATGATTTACCTTTTGAAGATGGTAATTTTCAATAGCGATGTGAATTTTCCAGAGGGTATCCGTCTGTGGTGTTTCTTCTCCCTCCATTTCCAACTGATTTTGGGATGACCGTTGTATCAGCCGCTCGAGGATTCCCTCAGCATCAAATTTAATATGCAGCTGCCCGGGCATGGTAGCGCGGACACGGTGACGCGGGATTTGAACTCGATCACCTTCCAGGATTGGATGAGTTGATGGGATGGCTGTCTCATAGATGACTCAAGGCTCAAAGATATTCAAAGATGCTGAGGGAATTCCAGAAGTACATGTTGTTGGGCTTGGTATAATTTCGACCTGCTTGATTTGATTTGAATGAGACAGATCCAGGTTGTTGAGTCGGAATTCGCACAATTTGTCCTCGTGGTTTATCATCATTTTCCTTATGGTCGTTGCCACAATTATAAGACGGAAGTTGAGGAGTACGAAAGTACGGTTGTTTACCTTACCCTGTTGTTCTATAATTCCGTTTTCCTCAGAAGGTTGGAAAAAAGCTTACTCTCAAATACTCCTAACTTTTTGGTCATTCTATAATTCTTGTTTGTGTTCTATAATTGTGTTATCCCCATATTTCTCACATTTATCAATTCTGTTCTATAATTACGTATTGTGTTCTATATACAATATTATAGAATTATATTTGCAGTTATTCCGTTCTATAATTCTGGTTTCTATGTACATTCTTCCGGGGTCCCAGAAAGATACACAAAATGATGCAAATATACATATATATATATACATGTAAGTAACGTCCAAGACTCATACAATCTGCATGTTGCTAGAAATCATAGAACAGGATCCGAATCCGCTATCGGGATCCGGAGTCCTAATTCTGTTCTATAATTCTGGCAACGGCTGTAACATGATATATTGGATAAATCTTCCGTTCCTGAACAAACCCAGTCAAGTTCCAATTTGTCATGGTAAACATGGAAACACAATCCCAGTTTTTCCCAGTCAAATCAACATTTCTTGATGTTATAAGCTAAAACTACTAATTTGTTGGTAGGTGGTTGTTGTTTCATGTTGGTAGCATCTTGGTGCTGACTTTCCACTAGTCCCTTGCCATCGGCTGCAAGGCCGGCCTGCGCGACTCAGTGCAAGCTGCGGCACCCGACAGCATCACAGGTGCGCTGATGAAAGGATGAGAATTTACAGGTAATTACCCTCCGGAGAACCAACAAAAATGGTGATTTAATGAGCATACAATAGGGATATAATGGGGTATCAATGGAATAGTGGTTCATTTTTTCCTCTGATAATCAAACGTAGCTAGCTGGGGAATCCCATATAAAATGGAGATTTGAATGGAACATGATCTATAACTGGTGGATTTTCCAGCATGCCATGGTTTGATCGGGGGGTACATAGACATAAAGCAGGGATAGCCTGCAAATAAGGGAGGGGGGTATGAAAAAACAGTGGGAAATTTGATGAGTCATGAGATCTGAAAAAAAAAACCTGGTGAATCCGTAGTACCCTCTGGTAATTTAACATAGCTATGGAAAATGGCCATTTATAGTGAGTTTTCCCATTAAACATGGTGATTTTCCATAGCTACGTTAAATTACCAGAGGGTAGTTGCGAATGCTCATCCCCCTTTGGTCTCGTAGATGACTGAAAAATCCCCGGCCGCTCAAAAAAGGTCCAGTGGAAGTCTTCACCGCCTTTGGGGACCAAGAGCCTGGCATTCCCTTCAGCCGTGTGTGGATACCGCTCCTGCTTGGGGTGCGCCGGTTTGTTGCACAACGTGCTGGGTGTTGATGTAGAGGTCTTCAATGATCCGCAATGACAAGATCTTGATCACCGAAGAAATCATTGGAGATTCATCAAAAAGGGAATCTTTGAATCTTATTTAACCTTAATATTTGAACGTTTTCCATGCTGCACCCATGAGTCCAGCTAATTCCCCTTGACCCACAGGTGCTCGTCTGCAGCGCCGTGGTGTTTTGCTTCATATATGGCCTGCAGCGTCATGGCCCCAACGGCATTTGCATGGACGAGGATTTCAACTGCCGCGATCCCTTGGATGGTTTCTGCGACACGGTGCGCCGGGAATATTTTGCGGGTCCATGATCTATTGAAATCTGGGAGCTTCATAATCAATGACATTGTGGGTAGCTGTTTCAATCATTTTCAACCGAAGCATATGGGCACCATTGTGCACTGTGCACCCGAACAAAACGGGTTGAAGCCTGACTTTTTTCATGATGATTGCGATGGTTTGTTGGGAGTGCCTCATCTACAGCTGGTCTGCGAAAGGATTCCGGCGATGAGAAGATGCGCTCCCCAAAGAGCTTACGCCAGAAGCGATGGTTCCCCGGCTGCACCAAGGACAAGCTCGGGCAAGGTCCGCAAGGTCTGTAGATTGCCATGGATTTGTAGGTGACAACAAACCATGAATTTAATAATTATACAGTACAGTACAAAGCCATCATACATGGCCTTATAAATCAGGATCGGGAATTGTTTTTATGGATATATATATATATATATGTATATATACATACACAATATATATATATATATACACATACATTTAACAAACTTTTTTTTTACAGATAGATGATAGATGGATGTTGATGTTGCGTCTCGATGGGTCAATATCACACAGAAACGGAGCACTTACTGTTCGTAGTCTATGGTCTTGAAACCAATATATACAGTATATATATAACAATCTTTGAATCCCAAGTGGTGTGAAGTATGGCATGCAGGTTTTGCACGGAAACTGATTGGTCCAGGGGTTCCACAATGTCAAGAGTGGTTCAGGAAATTTCAATAGTCCATGATCATTGTGCCAACACTCAGCCCTTCGAAAATGATGGTCTTCAGTCTTCAGCCCTATTGGGGCGAAGGTACTGAAGGTACTCACTGATAGATTCCTTTGTTGATAATGGTTGGTGGTTTCAAACATTTGGATTATTTTCCATTTCATATATGGGATGTCATCCTTCCCATTGACGAACTCCATCATTTTTCAAGATGGTTATTGCACCACCAACCAGGTTATTATTAACCATCATTAACCATATAATAACCATTAATAATAACCATTAATATTAACCATTAATATTAACAGTATATTACCAATCAATGGTAGGTTGAAACACACAATGGTAGGTATAAACTCATCCCCAACTTGATGATTTGACTTCACGGTGCCCCTGAGGTTTCGACCTCAATCGCGCAATGTCACCACAGCATAAGCACCAACACGGAGGCCTCCGGTTGCAATGGCTCTGTGGTTGTCGTCCAACCCAGCAATGTGGATGAAAAATGAAAGACACTGTACACCCAGATGATAGCATGTGAGGTAAATTTACCGTAATGGAAAGTAGTATTCGAGACACCTTTATTTTTTGGAAATTGAGCTGGGGCTTGGAAAACGATAATACACTCTTCAAAAAACGGTAATATTTGCTATAGTTATTCACAGAACTTGAAAGACGATAATACACTCTTCTAAAATTGATGACTTGGAGCTGTATACTAAATATTGACCGTGGCCCATGTCAAAAAAATCGTTTTTCTGTGAGTTTCTGATGTTTTCCTTTTCAGATGGTAGGCTCTCAGGGATTTGATTCTTGCTTTTTCGATTTCCGCAGAGGACATGTCGTGCGTCTCCGGCTGAGCAGCTGCCCAGTGGAAAATGACGTGGTTTCCCTGGTGCCAGAGGATGGTCTGCGTGATTTGTTTCTTGGAACTTTCTGGAAAGTGTAAAATGTGGCTATGGATCAATACCTATTAATACCATTTTTAGTGGGATGAACATCCGGGGGGGGATGTTCACCATGGGTATAGGGTTTTGACACACTGCCATGTGGGGCAACAGTGCAATAGGACTGAGTCATGTGGAATCACTAGAGCAGGATCAAAAGAATGACCAGGATCTGAAACAAGAAACATCGGCAGCAAATGGGATCATCCTTTGTGTCCCACCAGAGCGAAGTGGCCCGATGGCCGGAGTGACTCAGTGCGCAGCACGAGCTGGCATCGATTGGAAAAGATGGTGCTTGGACGGATTGGATGCGCAAAGCTCGAGATGATGACCCCCAAACAAATCAAACAATTGCAGGGTTGATCTTCGCTGCCCACTGAGACTTAGATGCAGGGTACTCGTATTAGACTTCCATTCATTTTTCGTTGTTTAGTCAGTAGCAGTTTGTCAGAACCCCCAAGCCCGGACCCCGACCTATCCACTTCACGCAGTTCACAGAGTCCCCATCCTCAATTGCCAGGATGGAAAGGGTCACTGGGATAGCTGGTCTCTGGGGCTCTTGCGTGCCTTCGTCAATTTCGGCTGAAGAGATTGGGTGGGCTCCCAATTGATGGCAGTTTTCAGAGGGAAACTATGGGTACTTTTGGGGTTCCAAATGATTGGTGGTCACCAAAACAATGGCTGAGGGGTGAGGGTGGCATTTTCATCAGCTGAATTCGATACTTTCTCTTTCGGTTTATCTTTTTCCAGTCTTACATGTTGAAAGATACTTTCCATCCTTATGTTTCTTTAGGGGAACCTCCCGTGCTCTAAAATGAATCCTCATACATCTAAGATTTGCTGGCGTTGTCACTATCATCTTGAGTCATAGCCTCATAGCCTCATAGCTCAAATCATTTGGAGCTGATGTTTCCCTGCTTGGTTTAAGTTCAGCGAACAACTCCTGGTGCGTGCTTTGCACCCCTGTTTTCCTCACTTGGATCATTCACAAATCGCTGAAATCCTCACTTTTGTTATACTCAACATCCAGAAGTTTGCACACAATTGTTGGTCAAACCAGTGAAATCCACACTTTTGTTCCTTCAACTCTTGATTTTTGCAGCGTACATATGCTTAACTGCCAACTTTTCCCGGGTAAAACCCCCATTTTCTCCGTGAACGTCGGGGCTTTTCACCCCAGGTGCTGCAGCCGCCCGGGAAGACGACTCCACCACCGTGCGCCTGGGCAGCTGCCGCGTGCTGGCGCAAGCACTGCGGGGAGGGGAGCTGCTGAAGGCTGCCGAGGCTACGGCTGTCGGTGGTGGTTGGGGTTGCATGATGTTGGATGGATTTTTCCAGTTTTCTTTTTTGGATTTCAAACATTTTCAAGCCATCTAATTATTGGATAATTAATTATTGTTTTAGTAGTTTTTTTTTGGGAACATGATATATAATATATTATAATATGGGATAGAATGGGGTTTCCCTGTTTCTTTGAACATGAAGGTAGTGACATAGAGAAAGGTGTTTGTTCATGGCGTGGCTTCCATTTGTTTCCGTGCTTGGAGTGGATGTTTTGCGCTGCCCCTCCCCATCTTCCCTTGTGAGATTTGCTGCGAAGTGGCCGTTCACATGAATTCGCTCTGGACCCACACCTCTGCAGGCTGGGTCCTGGGTTGGAAGCACCTCCGGTGTGTTGTCCTGAAAAGATTTACTATAGCCGTTTGGAAAGTAGTTGAGATCTGGAGGAATACGATGGAATAGGGTTGAGTCCGGATCCCCCTTGACTTCAAGTTTGGGAGGTCTTCATGAAACATTGGAACAATTCCATCTACCCAACGGGCTGAGCACAGAAATGATGTCCACCACCACAGTGGTTTAACCACTGAACTGCCCTGTCGCATGAAGGTGGCATCATGGACGACCTGCAGCACTTTATCTTCGATGACGTGGAGTCCAAAGGGTCAGCTGGCTGCAGATGTCGGACTGAGAGCTGTCTTTGGGGTGGAGGGTGGTCAATTCCGCGATGGAAATCGTGGGGGAAATCAATCGAGGTCTTCCATGAGTAGGCGGGGGGGAACTGCAGAATGGAAGTGCTCCTGATCCTTGTGCTTGTTGAACGTTCTTCAACTCAACATGTTTTCCCTCCAATCTCATGTACTTGTATGGCCCAAGCCGGACAACCTAGGATCATCCGATCTACCACGAGAAAGGTGTGTCTTCAACACATCTTTGTCACGTCTTTGTCCTCTTTTACCATCTTTCACTTTCAGACATCATAGATTACAGATGATTGCCAATGATTGCTGATATTTTCCCAACCGCCCAACCGCTGTTAGTGCTGAATCCTGGATCCAAGTACCACTGGTGGTGTTTTCGACCACTGAAACGCGAAGGAAAAGATGATCGAAACCTTGAAGTTGGACCTCTTTTTGAGAAGGTCAATGCAGTGCAAAGAAACCCAACTAGTCAGATGTAGTTTATGTAGCTATCCCTCGATTTTACACACTTGTATAATCCAAACATGTGTCAAACTTTTATAGACATGTGACATGTGTCAAATAAACTCCATCAAATCGACAGCAACCCATGTTGATCCGCAAGCACATGGGTTTGTCTGGAAGGACTTTCTCCCAAAATCCAATGTCTCAAGTTAGTTAAACAAAATCAATACTCCATTCTCTCCATAGATTTCTCCTGATTTTTTTAAAACCACAACTTGACTGGGGGGTTAAAAGCACCAATTCTGAAACCAGCATTTTCCCAAGATTTTTCAGCATCTTTTGATGATTTTCATGGTGATTTCCCAATTTTCAGCCGTTTCTTTCATTGAAAAACCCCAGCGAAACCGAGTCGTGGAGCCCTGCTGCTGGAAGCCTTGGCCTCAGCCCATCGCCTCGGCGCGGAGCAGTTGCTGCCGGTGGCTCTAAAGGCCTTGAAGAAAAGCGAGGCGCGATGGGAAACTGTGGAAAAATCGATGGGAAATATATGGAAAATATATGGGAAACATGAGAATTATAGGATTATATGGGGAATATTTGAATAGAGGTTTTTATTCTAGATATCTAAGATATATCATGATATATCTATAGTTAATGGAACATGGGTGAACTATTAATGCAATAATATTGTAATAATCAAGGTTAGTGAGCTTAGGTCCCCCCATTCATGGTGTTGATACGGATGTTTCCGTTTTGTCATGGGGTGGTGACTTAGGGATCCCAATGACTTAAGACATATCAATATGATGTAATATTGAAATATCGTAAATATCTATAAATATCTTACATGCAGAATATCTAATATAATACGAAAAAACAAGATGTAGCACGTAACAGTTTTTTTTTGTTTTTACAATGTGAATCTAATCTAATCTAGTCTAATCCAATCTAACCTAATCTAAGTTTCCGAAGTCATGGAGGATCCCCAAGTAAACCATCGTTGCTCTAATACTAAAGTGATCCAATGACGACTGGATGATTTGGGGTACACCCATGACTTAGGAAACCTGAAACCTCCACAAAAAGCATGAATATTCGAGTAATATGCTGACTGTAGCACGGGAAGATAATCTATTAATATACCAAAAAATGATCATGTAATGTGATATTTTATGATACTATATGGCTCACATGATATTCACCATGATATGATATGATGTACTACTATGATGTACTATGATGATCTATGATGTACTATGATACTGGTGTATGCTTTTCGCTTGAAAATGGAATGCCAGGAAAGTGGTGACTTTTGGTTCTTCAGCCAGGTGAACATGGCAGCCCCAAGAGGTAGGTTTGGAAGCTGAGTTTCCTGCGCAAACATCGTCTGGTACGTGGACTCTAAAGCACAGACATATAGTCTTTATAACCGGTAGAACATGGTAGAACTATATAAGTATTGTATAAGTCTATAGTCAGTATAACTATAACTAATGGGTTATAAGTTATAACTATAAGTCATTCGAGTTTTCCAAACTGAAGCCCAACTCCTTGGTTTGAAAGAAACCTTGTGCGGCCAGGCCAACTATCAGTGCAAGGTGCAGGCATGGTCTGAGATTCGGAAGGAGATGGTTGATTAGACCACCTTTGAACATCCGCGATGGCTCTGCCAAGCTTAGATTGGCTTAGATTCTTAGATTGCCATCTTGGTTAGAGGACCAGGTTAGATGTGGACTCGGGTTGGCCCCCTTTGACAACTAGCTTCACCTCGCTTTATGTCACAGTCGTCCTTGATACCTATGCAATGATATGCAATGTAACCAGGCTGGATTTGGGATATCACACCGATATCCCAGAATTACATTCAAAAGACAAATGGATTTGTTTCATAGTTCATAAGCACTCATTGCCGTTTGGTTGTTTCATGTTGTTTCATTTTGTCATTTCCGTCCCATTGTGATGATGTAAGTTAATCACCTGTTCATGCCGGTCGCTGCCGCATGACGAGACTTCTACAAGCTCCTGATACACCGGAACATCCTAGGAATCAGGGACTTGCTAATCATGATCAACCAATACCAATCGTTAATTACGAACATATAACTACTAATCACTTCTAATCACTCAATCATAATAATCAATCAGTACTAATCAGCATTATCAGCCCTCAAATCAGTCCTAATGATTACACATCATGACACTTTTCTCTATCGCATCATTTCCTGGTCAAATCCACCCAAATCTTCGGGGCTTTTCTCAGATTTTCTGAAAATCACCAAAGAATCTCATGTTCAAATCACCAAATTTTCAGATTCTCTGTTCAAATCACCCAAGAATTCCATGGTTCAACTCATCACTCTTGAGGCCTTGGCCAAAGCCCTGGTGGATGCCTTCGCCAACGCCCCGGCCGCCTGCGGAGCGGCCTTGCAAGCGCTGAGCGCGGCGGCGCCATGGGCCATGGTGCCATGGCCGGAAAATGGATCCAGATATGGGAGATAGCCTCTGGTAAACATACAAAAAACGATGGAAAATCCAGCATTTTCTAGCTAAATCAACGATTTCTATGGCAATTTTCAATAACTGTTAGTTTACCAGAGGGTACCATGATATTACAAGCCAATGGACTATGCCATAATGATGATGATATATGCCAATTATTAATGCTAATTATATTGGCACATATTCATCCAATGATTCAATGGATTTTCACTATGATGTAATAGGATATACTGACTCTGATGATTTAGACCAATGATATAATAATTACATGATGTGATACACCATGATATTATATGTTGTGCTATAAATGGGAGAATCTTCCAGCCATACTGGAGGGTAGTTGTGGGAAAAAAACATGGCAACTTCACACACAAAACTTGGATACTTATAATATGCTGATTTCAGCGTAAGACTTAGGAACAACATTGGGTTTCACACTCAAAATTTGGAACAGAAAGTGCATTTAAGCTCCAAGAATAGGATAGATTGGGATTTCGTAGTGCAAAATCCGAAGTTGATTCAAACGCAAAGGAGTATGTAAAACATGCGGGTTGAATACAAATATTTTTTTCCATGATGTGGGGGCGGGTCACAACATGTGACCCATAGACTACTGGGGATTAGCATCAATAAGTACCAGCTATGCTTCCGCATCCCTGGAATGTCGCGTGGAATTTGGACGCCCAGACATAATTTTTGCTGCAAATTTTGGGGTTCCACTTCATTCGAAAGCAATTTGCTGCTATTTTGGTAGGATTGTAGGGGTTGCTGTAAATGATTTGAGGTTATCAAATTCACATGCCAAGCAGAGCTGATTCCGCAACGAAGTTTGAGGCGCAGCAAATATCCCCCTGGATTTCACCACAGCCAGAATCAGTGTGTAGCTATTCCAAACCATTCACCAAATTGTACAAAGCTTGCAGTTGTTGGTGTGTGTACAAAACAAAGTCACCCTCCTAATTTTTTTACATGGACATTGAAGGAACATCATTTGCCGCACTTGGATATGATGTACTCAGACTCATAAACATACAGCTTCCATCATGTTCCATCTAAAATTTAGGGGGTAACAAACCCTATATAATCCCATACATAGGTGGGGATATTCCGTATATAACTGGGGGATACTGTTTTTTTAGCCATTTACGAAGTGGGATGCACCAATTTTGTCATCATCCAGGTTGAACACGTCAGGGCGATGTCTATCTACTTGGCCATGGGCGTTCCCCCCACGGCAGATGAGGCCATCTCGGATGTTGATCAAAACACACGTTTCTCATGCGATGATGCTTTCATTGTCCGGATGTTTTAGAATTTCGGATATTGATGTCCGAATTTCCGCCCAATCTCCAAGATGATTTTCAGAAATGTTTGGCTCGGAAAGTCTTGCAAGTTGAACTTGGACCCTCGGAAGAAGTTGTTGAGATCAACCCAGCAAATGTCCCTTGAGTCTAAAAGGCGAGCGGCTAGCGGAAATCGTTGATACCATGGAAAAAACCATGGAAAACCATGGGAAAACCATGGGAAAATCATGAAAAATCGTGGGAAAACCATGGGAACATCATGAAAAAACCGTGGGAAAACCATGATGTGCTAGACTGCTAGACCATCGATACAGAAGCTTCCATCCTGTATTTCTCCGAAAGATGAAAGCCATGAGGGCTATCAGCCATCCATTTTTGAACCCAAATATCATATGGTTGGTCCTAAATCCCGTCAAATCCCAAAATGGTTGGTCTTATACCAACCATGTTTGATCATTTTTGTGGCTAAATCAAATCCCCAATTTCAGGAAATCCCATTTTTTGATGAGTTTCGATGGATAGATATCACAGGGCCTGACCCTGGGGTGCAGGAGGTTCGAGCTTTATCAGTCTGCGCGGCTTTGGGAAACACCTTGGCGGAGCACAAGAGTGCCATGGGCTGTGATGGCCGGGGGTCACACGGGTTGTACTACCCCCATAGATAGGGGAATGATCCGAATAAACGGGAATTCCCAAGAATCAACTATTCTAAGGGATTTTCCAGAGTGGCAAATTCGACATCAAGCTGAACGGCGGAGATCTTTCAAAGACTCGCACGGACGTGGTCTCAATTTGATGTTAAAACTTCGAAGCAACAGAACAATGATCTTTGATGATCTTTTGGAACTTGAAATGGCAGTGTGTCAAAACCTTGTACCCCTGGTGAACATCAAAATAGCTGGTAAATGGATGTTCATCCATGTTCATCCCACTAAAAATGGTATTAATAGGTATTGATCCATAGCCAAATAAATTTCAATGGATGTACCCTCTGCTTATTTAACATAGCCATGGAAAATGGCCCATTTACAGATGATTTTCCCCATAAAACCTCCATTTATAATGGATTTTCCATGCCGAGGTCCTGGGAAGGTCCTATCGCCCTGGGCCTGGGTCACTGGGCTTTTCATCCAATGGATTGGTCGAAGGGAACATTTACAGGAAAGCCCCATTTTTTTTTTTGTACCCTCTGGTTATGTCAAAAAAGCTATTGAAAATGGCCATTTATAGTGGGTTTAGATGGGTTTATCCATTGAACATGGTGATTTATAGTGGATTTTCCCATTGAAAATGGTGATTTAGTTCGTGGATTTACCCATTGAACATGGTGGATCTTTCCATAGTTTTTTGTAAGTTTACCAGAGGGTAATTGGGCCCTTAAACGAAAATCCATTGAAACGCGACATGTTCTTCCATGGTTGAAACCGCTTGAAACCTAATGAAAGAGTGGTTTCTGCTGGCTTCAATGAATAGGCATCAAGCGACACAAAATTGGCAGGATGACTGCGAGTACCTTAAATGTACGTGGGTCAAACTACCATATGATGTGATGGTTTAATGCCCACCACATCCAAAATGTGGGCCCCCCAGACTTTGTTTGGTTCCAGGGTCAACCATCTAATCTAGCGTCTACGGGATTTTGTGGAGCAAAGTTCTGTTCTTTTCCATTTCGTTGTCTTTGATGCAGAAGGCATCAGTTTGTTTTTCTCCAACTTTGATATGTTACCACTGACCATGAGGTCTTTTGGCTTCATTTGTTGGCTCCGTCCCCTTTGTCGCTGGTGAAGGATTCCCTGTCTTTTTTGATACATCTTGAGCTGGACCCATATCAAGCATGAAGAAGTAAGTGCATACTTCGTATCCCACCATCCAACCAAGCAATAAATGTTTTACAGCAATGTCCAACCAACAAACAAGTAAATCAGTGATTCATACTTGCACGATCTCAAGCAATAAATAGTAAGGAACGGATATTACCCTCCCCCAAATTAACATAGACCCTGCATGACCCTGCCTATTTGATGGTAGGTTTATTCTTTGGTTTCCCAATATAATCCAACCACATAAATTAAAATGTAGGTCAATATTCCATACATGGAGCATTAATATGGATTTTTCATGATTTTCCCACTTCTTCCCATTATTTACCAATGATTTTCCCATTTTTTTTCATCGTTCCTCCCATAATTTCCCACCATTTCATTACTGCCAGACATCCCCCCCATTTCCTCCCCTGCCTGAGGCGCGCTTGCACGATCTCTGCGCCTCGCAGTCCTCGCGCTTAGTGCGCCCGGCCATGCGATGTTTGTGCCTGGCAGCGCAAGCAGCACCTTAGCAGCGAGTGGGGTTTAAATGTGGGGAGATGTGGGGAATGGTTTTTCTGAGAAAAAAGGGGATACCCGACTTTTCCGATTTTTTCTTTGGCTGGTGAATAGGGAGATAAACTGATCTTAATATTAATGAATGGGATATGACTAATATTATTAAAAATATAACAATAATATGGAAAACCAAATATATTATAGAATAAAGATTGTTTACCAATCTTGATTGATGGGATATGACTCGGATATATGATATATCTGACCAACAATATCTATGATAATTGGGTCTGTCTGAAAATGATTGCCTTAAAACATGGCAGTTGTACTGAAAAACAGATTATTAATCATCAGATTTGGGGTGTCCTATTCTCAGACAAACCCATTTAAGAGCTTGCACATCATCGCCAGTGGGCTTTCAACCCACATACAAGGATGGTTCCAGCTGCATAAAAAATGTGATTTTACTGAGTATTGAAGCCCAGCAATGGGGAATTCAGCAGCAACACGGGTGATTTTGCCAGTAACTAGTAGGATCTTAGTGGCAAACATGAAGTTTCAACACGTTTCAACACAGGAACACATGGGGATACAAGCAACAATGGTGAGGCCAACCTACCAGATATAAATGGTATTACAAAGTCATACCTATGCACAACTGAACAAGAAGTTCTTTGGGACTACGGCCCAGTCGTAAGAAGTACGGGACAATCAGTGTATGGGATATTTTTCCCTTGTGAGTGGGTTGGGCAACTGCCAAGATTAGGTGGGCTTGACAGAGACTGGCTAGAACTAGGGCACTAGGGTTTTGGCCTGGGACTTCACTGCAGCTACAGTCGCAATCAATAAAAATATTGGGGTTTCATAGAATATCTCAAAACCATAGCTTGAATCATAGGCTTTAAGACTAAGTTCTGGTCATGACTTGGATGCAAGGTAATCCCCATGAGCCCATCCCCCCAGGAGGACAACTTGAGCCCGATCCTGCGTCACTTGCGCCCGGCCTTGCAGCTGCTACGGGCACAGCTGGAGGCGCTCTGAGGAGTTTATCCCCCTATTGGTTCGATGATTTTCCCAGCTATCATTGTGAACCAAAACCTCCATATTTTTTAAAAGGAGATTTCCCAGCCTGCCATGTTTGATGAATTTGATCAGCGTTTCTTTTTTGTGGCAAAGAGGAGGGAAGAATACTGCAAATGTTGGAGGGAACAGTTGTGGTTGGAAGCAATCATTATGTGTTGGGTTGATCCCACCCAAAATCATGGTTGATTCTGGTGGGCTGCACAATTTGTCTGTCAGTTGGCCCGTATTGCCAACCAGGATTTGCAGCATGAACCGCCAGTGGAAGGTCCATTTTCTCTTTGAAGATCCAACACGGCAATTGAAGTCAAAGAAGTAAACGTCGCCAGCAACTCAATTGAAATCCACCCATATGCAGAACATGTACCTGCCGATGCTTGTTCTTCGTAATTTGTTGAATAACACAGCCATTATAAAAAAACAGGTCCAACTATTGATTGCAAAACATAGACATTTCAACAAGGATTGCTAGTTATAAATTGGTAAACCATACCGAATTAGGCAGCCCAAACATTCTTGGAAAAAGAAAGAGACCCAATATTTACATTTACTGGTCATAGTGATAACAGTGATAACCATGAATCATCATGAAGCCATTCTTGGTAAAGCAATCACCATTTCACCATTCCTCCAAGCATCACAACGCTCCAGGCTTTCCAACCCACAGCATCGCATGGGAACTTGCTGCGTGCAGCGTGGATGGCGGCCTGTGCTTGCGAGTTTTGCGCCTTGGATGCCATGCGATTGCCGGGGTTGGAAGCCGAAGATTCATGGATTCAAAGGTCATCCTGGAGTAGATGGAATCGGGTTTCGTTGCGAAACATCCCGGTGAGGAATTTTATGGACGTATCTTTGAAAAAAAACATATTCTACTGTATCTATTTCAGAAATATTATAGATCTGTGGGGGCGTGGGGGAAGTCATTTTTAACATATGTATTGACCAGTCGAACATTTGGATATGATATAAACAGCTATATGATTTAAGTTAAATCCAGATTACAACAAGCTCATTCTAATCAATTCGCTTCATTTTTAAGCTGGTCACGGGTGTACCAGAGTTTTGACCCATCCCCAAATGATGGTTGACGATGTGGGTATGGGGCAAGACCATGCAAAACCTATAAACTTCATTAAACCATCATTGGAAGGAAACTGAACGGACTGTTCAAGGATTTTGTGTCAGTTGCGCTTTTGGACATACTTATGTGATCCGATATGTTCCAGAATTTTGCAGCTTGTTCAGCTTGTTAGCTAGTTGGGCTAAAAAAAGTCATATTCTCTCAAGGTCACTTGAGATTCTAATGCTTCTTACAGAATTTCGCACCTCACTTCACTGCTTGAGTGTCTCTGAGGTGACCTGAACAAAATGGCCAGCCCTTCTGATTTGGGACTTCTGGCGACGCACCTTGGTTGACTTGTCGATTCAGCTGGGAAACTGAAGATGTGTATTTCATGTGTATAGTCTTCGCACTTAGGACAGCCATAACTTGAGCAAAAGCACTGCGTTTCGTTTGTTCCCAGCAGTTGCCTTCGTTGAATTGTTGACCAGGACAGCAATGCCCAGTGAGAAGAGGGGCATGTTGAAACGGAATAGGCGCGGATAGATGCAAAAAACGTGGTTCCCTACAAATCCCATCGTCCCTAGCAGCAATTCTCCATTTGGTGGACCCCCACATGAATTCAATACTCAACCAGAATTCCCGGGGGGTTGTTTAGTATAATATTTACGTGCAAGGGATCATTTCTGCATTTCTGATGAGTGGGGAATGCAGATACAACAATCATTTCCACAGAGGACATCCCTGGCCGTTTATTCCGCATGGCTCAAGGCAAGGCCTGCCACCCCCCGCTGCCGCAAGGCGAAACCCCCGCGCCTTTTTTTCTTTTGACGGCAGGAGACCATGATGCAGCTGTTCATGATGCAAAGTCTGCTGTGGAGTCTGGCTGATGGTAGCGATTGCGATGGCATTGACGTCTCACTCTTACAGACACAGCTCCGTTTAGACACGTCGCGTTTGTTGGAGCCTATAGGGCGGAGCTTCTTTTCAGAGGACCCACAGCAGAGTGCGGAGTTTTGGATCAGATATACCAGAGCAGAACGCATGTCACTTGAGGAGATGAAGGTTGTAGGGTTGCAGGAAAGCTCTGAGAGTGCTGCTGTTCTGGTGAAGAAGCCGGATGGAACACCCTTGGAACAACTCTATTTTCTGAAGGTTCCCAATTGGAAAAGTTCCAAGAACGTGACCATGAGGGACTTTGTTGAGGCTGCCGATCTCAGCTGGAAAAAGGTCATGAGACACGAGCAGGCCTTCAGTCCATGGTCAGATTTCCATGACGGCCACACGATGGACACCCTGCGCTTTAATCGTTTGAAAAAGGATCAGGTGTCCTTCCAGCTCTATGGTTCTGGCAGTGTGGGACGCGCATATATCCCACATACCACTTCCACCATGGAATGGTTTGGAGAGGAATGGGATGTTTCGAAAGATGCCTATGCCTCCAATGTGAGTTTTGACTACACGGAGGTGGACAAGTGCCGCAACTACAGTGCAGATGACCACACCTTACCCAATCGAGCCTTTTGGAAAAGCACCTTTGCCGTCCTGAATGTCACAGCTGCCCGGGATTTTGCTGTTGATGTCTTGCATGCAAAGCCCCGAAAAGTCAATCCATATCCTTGGCCACCGAAGCCCGGATGTATCGCAGTGCAATGGCTGAAACTGCCGCATCAAAATGATTCGCTCGCCTTTCAATTCCATTTTGTGCAGGACTTTGTGTATGACACGGTTCTTTATGACATTCCGGAGTTTCTACGGTACCAGCGGGAGTTCTTGAAGTCGACCAAGGGATGTATCAACGGTTTCATGCTCAATAATTTGATCCTGAGAACGGCATCTCTTGATCCTATCGTGAAACGTTTGAACGCGCTCGCTGCGCGATACTTTGTCTTTGAGATTGCTGCAGGCAGGGTGGAATAGGGTGGAATTGCCATAAATAACACGTCAATTTGGGATAATTTGAGCACTAGTGGTTTGGGACTCGAAGCCTTTTATCGTAATTACCAAAGGGACCCAGCAGATCAGTGAACTGAGCAAAACTTACTGTTGAAAAGCTATGGAATGATCAAGGCCGTCAAGGCCATTTCACTCTCAGTGCATGTTAGAGGATTTCGTTTCTGGGTAGGACATGAGTTAAACCCCTGACAGGTAAGTATGCACTGCTCTTCTCATTTCCTGGGAACGAAGGTATCACTTTGCAGATTCAATCTTCTCACTTGAGCTATGTTGCTCCAAAGCCTCTACGGATTTGCAGCTGAAGGGCGTTGACCGATGCGCCGAGATCGACGGAGCTGAGGAGCTGGCAAGAAATTCAATGCGCCACTGCTTGTGGATTTCTGCAGGAATTGAACTCAAGCCCACGACTTTGTTTTGTGGGCAACATCCAGTTGTTGGGATTACCAGCTGGTAAGCTCCGAACACATATTTTGTTTCAAATTTCACAGCTGAAGACGCCTTGGGTTCTCCTCCAACTTACCTTTCTGCAAACCACCGCATCAAACATGTTGGGCAGGCGTGATGATCGTTTGGTCGGCACCAGCATCGCAAGGGATTTGCTGCGCATCTTTCAGGCGGCTATCGATGGCTCTCGATGGCTCTCCTTGTTGGGCTGGTTGTCTCAAGTTCATGCTGAGCCTTTGATCAAACATTAATCAGTGGCTTACACCAAGAAGTCATTTAAGATCCTTTCAGTACTTTCAATGCCATACTGTCAGTAGCTAGTGCTGATGACAAGGGCGACCTGAAAGATCGCCATTGGAGGTCCCAAATCTACAGTGTCTACAGTTGCCATAGACAAAAGGACACACATCATCTACTGTAAACCACCAGTTTGGAGTCTGAATTTCAGATCTCGAGATTCTTGCAGTGTTTGACATCCCTTTTTTTTGGATACTTATTTTCTGACTCAACCAAACGGTGAGGTTTTTTGCTGGTCATCTTTTGCCGTTCTGGGACTATCACCGGCGCCCATCTCGATGTCAGGTCTTTGCTGGTTCGGAGGGGCGCGCTCCGCTGCCCGCGCTGGTAACGTGGCTAGGAAATGCCCCAGTAATGGACAGGTCAATGGGAACATCATTTAAGGCAAATGGGGGGAATTTCCGTTGCCATGTTTGATTGCAGACGGGAAGGAGAATAACATTCACATTTCTATTATATAATATTATATATACACATTGATATAGTATGTTTCCATTATGGTTGTGTTTGATTCCCCCATTTAATCCATATCCAATCCTGTCCCCACTATATCCCCAGTCATGGGCTAAAATCAGGCACTACCGCGAGCTGCGTTCTCGGGATTTGTTGGAAACTTGCAAGAACTAGATTAGAACATCATTTGCTGGTTATATATATATACACTATATATATACATATATATATATTTGACTCTAGTTGACGATTGAAATGCTTCCGTGAGTCCTGTTCCAGTTGTTGATGCCATTATTTTCAGCAGCAAGTATTGGGCTTACCTCAAGTCATACTCAAGACGACTTCGAGCCTGGAATCGCAAAGTCTTCGCGTCAACTTGAAATCGTTCCATCATCCACTTTGTACTGATTAATGCTGGCTGTGAAGTGGGATGTTGTCCACGTTTAGATAAGAAGATTTGCTTTCTTCCTAGGATTTCTCGAACAAATGGACAAGCTTTAACAGATTGCGAATGACTCCAGCGACCAATTGCTGGTTGCTGTCACTGTTCAATCTGTTTTCCGTCCCTGTTTGGACCAAAAGACATGAGTCTGAAATTTGGAATGGATTTTGTCAAAATCAAGCCTATCGAGGACAAGCCTCAATTTCAAGAGGGATAGATGGGGAGTCGTGACAAGGCACCAAACTTTGTCAAGGGGTTCGAAACAGCCAACAACCCGTGCAGGCTTGGGTCGGTTTGGAATCCCTTGGGAATCCCATGCTGATAACTCCCCAGAAAGTCCAAATGACTCATTTTACCCCTGGGTTTAATTTTCGTGGATGATCGGAAAATAAGTAATAAGTCATTTGACTTGAAAAGGGAATATCTGATCATCAATTTCACAGGGAGTTTCCTGCAATTCCAAGCATCATTGGACAAGTTTACGGGACCATTTGCAGGAAACCCCTGACAAAAACGATGATCAAAACCATGATTCACTACCAATCCATTGAACAAAATCGACCCCACCATATTTGATGGTCAAAACATGTCAAAACCCCAGCAATTTTCCCGACATTTTCCCAATCCATGGACCAACTCCGAGGTTATGGCTGTGGGTTTTGCACTAAAACGTCACTGGCACCTGGTACGCTTCTGGAGTCGCTATCTTGGGGGATGAAGATCTGTAACTGCCAGCTTTTCTGAAGGGATATACAGGTGTTTCTCTAAATGGGGGATTGGGTTTCAATAGTTTCAATACAAAAATTGCAAAAACCATCCTAATTTTGGATGATTTAGGGACGTTAGGGATCGCCCATGTTACGAACCAGCCATATAGTATATGGGAACAGCATCTCTAGATGTGCATCTAAGGGCATTTGATGGGGTATATAGCGAACACAATATGACAATATGATCGAAGGAAGTTTAGAAGTCAAACTTCCGACAATATGGACAGATGCAAAAGCAGAGGTGGGAAGAGTCAGAGAAGAGAAGAGAAGAAGAGAGAAGATCAGAGAAGAGAAAGAGTCAGAAGACAGAAGATGCAGGTGCCCGAAAAGGTAGAAACGTCGCGATTCACTGTGTTTTCCAATAATTTGTGGCTCCGGAGGGTCGAAAAGTAGGCTCGCTAAAGCGGCGGGTGCAGCCAGCTGGCCAGATGAGAGATGAAAAATTGCACGCCGCTGTGGCGCGAAGCACACTTCGAAGTCAAAATGTACAAAGCACACCAGGTTCGGACCACTTTTGGAAGTTGAGATGATGAAAAGCGCACGCCGTTGTGGCGCGAAGCACATTTCCAAGTCAAAACGTACAACACACACCAGGTTCGGACCAGGTGAGATGATGAAAAAGTGCACGCCGTTGTGGTGCGAAGTACGCTTCCAAGTCAAAATGTACAAGGCACCTCATGTTCGGAGCACTTTTGGAAGTTGAGATGTCTAAAAACTTTTGGAAGTTGAGATGTCGAAAAAGTGCACGCCGTTGTGGCGCGAAGCACATATGGAAGTGAACAGCGTAAAAAACTGACTGTCTCGGACCACTTTTGGAAGTTAGGATCTGGTTTTGCGTGGCATGCGCAAGGGATTCGGCACCTTGCCAAAAGTGAGCAAAACGTGAGGGTTTTGTAGCTGTAGCAGTTTCAAAAACGTTGGCAGGCGTGGGGCATTTGAAGAGGATTTGCAAAGATGCATTTCGCGTGGCAGGCGCTGTTACAAGAGACATGTTCACCAGAGATTTTAGGTGGTCAGGGCGAAGATTTCCTGAGATGGGTTGCATTTTGGAGCATCAGATCGTCAGGTTTGGTAATTAAGATGATTTTGCGTGACAGGTGCAGCACTTCGTATGACCTGGCCTCACTTTGTTGTGGCAGACGCAATACTTTAGACGCATTGACATGGACTGGAAAAATCGCAAAACGCATTTGTACAAGGCCGTCAGCTCCGCACTCAACTTTCCATTTTCGAAGGAAGTCACTTCGTGTTTGATGTTGTCAACTTCGGAAGAGGAAGTCTCACAGAATTGCTTCGTTTTTGACGTTGTCAAGTTCAAAAATTGAGGGCGTCTCTCAAAATTGCTGCGTTTTTGATGTTGTCAAGTTCGAAAACTGAGGAAGTCTCGCAGACTAGCTTCGTTTTCAAGCTTGCAGATAGAAAGATAAATAGATGACAACTACAACTACCATTTCCACAACACTAAACTACAACTACAAATGCAAATATACTACCCCGCATTGCACTACAGCAACGCTCGCCGGTATGACCAGCCTATCAGATGGTCAAAGAAAGATGGTGCTGTGGTTTTTGCCAATGTTGAGTCTGACAAGAGCAAGGGAAACAATCAGAAAGACAAGAAGACCGACAAGAAGCACAAGAAAGATAAAACCAAGTCGGTGAAAAAGAATGAGAAGCCGTGAGATGTCAGATGTGTATTGTGGATGCCAGATGCGTATTGTGGATGCCAGATGTGTATGATGCCAGATTTTGTGTGGCTGGATGCCAGATGTGTATAGTGGCGCCGTTTTTGTGTCAGATGCCTTGACAATCATTGCTGCGCTGCTGGGTGTCAAAAGCTGGCAGGCTGACCTTCAGTTTGCAAAATCAAGCCACGTTCAAGTTCAGATGTCTTCTTGTGTTTGTTGCTTACTGTGATACTGGCCGAGGCAAAGGACTTGCTCT
>Ga0126342_10004052_pt1 | contig 24700 bp, 22 predicted proteins | sample Cyp1metagenome_FD_92528 | JGI IMG/M metagenome (GOLD analysis project Ga0126342, IMG submission 92528) | Coral microbial communities from Lord Howe Island, Old Settlement Bay, Australia - Cyphastrea 1 metagenome | ecosystem: Host-associated > Invertebrates > Cnidaria > Coral ...
TACATACATACATACATACATTACATACATACATACATACATACATACATACATACATACATACATACATACATACATACATACATACATACATACATACATACATACATACATACATACATATATATACACATGGTAAATGAATCATATATAAACATCATACGTGTAAGTATATCATATACAATATATATATATATATATATATATATATATATGTCGTATATGTATATATATGTACATGCACATCATATATAACATAAAATATAACATCATATTTAATACCCAACATAATATCAATATATAAAATCAAATGTATGGCAAAGAAACTCATATACGATAATAAAGAACACACACATATAATAATAATATATATATATTGTATATATTTATATACATACATACCATATAGACATTACATTAAATAAAAGTGATAATAATAAATAAATATATATATATATCTTAAACTTATAACTTCATGATCTGCATATTATATTTCGTTTATATCTATACATTTGTATATATACATATAATCATTTAAAAAAAAGTATTGTAAAGAGGTTTCGTTTTATTCTTGCAAAATGCAGTCCACTCTGCACCAATTCAACACGAAACGTTACAGTCTTAGGATGCTTGTGAAACCATGACACTTTTTGTGAAATCGACGGCAACTTCTGTGAATCAATGGCAACTTCGGTGAAATCGATGAGAACGTCTCTGAAACGATGACAATGCGCCAAAAAACCACGGCAGTAACCTCTTAACTATTTAACTGTACTATACGCATATATATATATATACCCCCATGTAATATACATTGACATGCAGTAACCCCATGACAGAAGAAACACACTTTCCTGCATCTATACTAGCCAACCCTTCAGCATCCGGCCCGCTTTGCCTGTAAAGCACCAACAACGCCCCCCGCACTTCACAGAGGTATGGCTTACATCTGCCTCAACAGCACTCCGACAATCTGCCGGCACTCCGACACACTGCTGGGGATGGGAACCAAGGTAAGCTGCTGGCGGAGAAGCAGCTAAGTACCGTATTATATATATAAACATGCTTATTTAATATATTTACAACAAACCAGGAAAGTCATATCTTTGGGTTTGTCTGTACATGGGCTACCCAATTGTTTTGATGATCTATAGTATAATTTTCTCCTTTAAATAACCATGTGGGGGGTCTATATAGTACCGTTTTCAAGCACCAAAAGAACTCCAGCCTTTGGAGCTCAGGATTATCCCTCTAGCTCCTCCACCTGAAAACCATCCAACGGCATTGGGGATACCCAAAGGTAATGGCGAAATATCAAGCCCCATGATGAATGGTTTAATGTTAACATAACTGGTCGGTGGTTGACCCACCCCTTTGAAAAATATGAGTTCGTCAGTTGGGAGTATGAAATTCCCAATATATGTAAAAAAAACATGTTCCAAACCACCAACCAGAAAATGTTAATAATGGCAGTTTCGTTCATGTGTTGCCAACCTTTTCCAAACATGGGAATGTCCTATTGTCAGGTTGGATGCGTGTGTCTCACAAAATATCCTTCCAATTCCTTATTCCATGGCCAGAAATTCGGGGCCACCATTGGATAAACCCAGGTAACAACGTAGTCCATTGTTGCTGCCTAAGACCACAATCATAGTTGCTGGCTGCGCCCTCGTTCATTTGAAATGGCGCGCCAGGGCATGTAGTGGGCACAGCGGATGCACCCTGACTTGGCACAACCCACTGCCCCCAGCTCGATGGCCAGCATGAACCAACAGCCGATCATGACGTCTCGGCCCCCCGGATTCAACATGTCAAAAGGTTCTTCTGAATCGGCCGTTGGTGAAATTCCGATTCGTTCTCCGTTGCTGAAAATCCGAATTTGTGCTGCTCTCCCAAGTCTGTTACTCAAGAAATTATCATTTTTCTTAGTTCAAAATAGGGCAAAATCTCTAAAAACATCAAAAAACTATAAAAACCTCTTAATTCCACCCTAACTTTGCTGCTTAAAAAAACAGTTCTTTTCTGGTGAAGGCCAGCATTTCCAGGTTCCCAGGTTCCCGCGCCCGAGGGTCGCCATCGATAGATCATCCCAGGAGGCGGTGGTATTCCGTCTGCTGCCAGCACTGCATCTAAGCCTGGAAGGCCAAGAATCATATAACTATGGAAAATCACCATTTATAGTGAGTTGTCCCATGAAAAATGGTGATTTTCCATAGTTATGTTAGTTTACCAGAGGGTAGAACAAATCAGAATGTAATAGGAACATCATGCAGGGTGGTGCCCCAGTTCGTTAGCGTTCAGCTGGTTTATAAGTCCAATGTCACTATGGTTTATGGGTGATATATCGAACTAGTTAATGGGATTATAACCCATGTATAACTTGGGGGGGCACCACCTTGTGGTTAGATAATCATCTAACTATAATGGGATGATAGATGGGTGATAGATGGATGATTATGTAGATGGGTTTTATTCCAGAACCATGGTTCGCATATGGGATAGGATGGTTTTTCTCAACCAACTTATAGTTAGATGGGGGGGTTCTCATCCAACTATTAAGTTACTGATAGTCAACCAAAACAACCATCTAACTATAGTTGATTTATAGATGATTAAATAAGAAGGAGACATTTTATGGGATTTCATCTGATTTAAGATTATTGGGATTTATAATGTGGGGCCCCCGTTTGATAGCTAAGTTGGTTGAATTAACTACAATAAGTAGGGGTTCTGGTCGTTAGAACTATAGTTAGATGGGGTTGTAAACCAACTTAGAACTAGGGAGCCTCACATTGTAGGCTTTAAGACAATTTTGATGGGAGAATTTAATGGAATGTAATGTGATTTAAGAATTTGTTTAAGGGATTTAATGGGATTAACTATTTTTGTGGAAGAATTGAATGGGAGGGATTTAATCTGATTCAATATTATTTAAGATGATTGGATGTGATTAAATATAGTTTAATGGGATTTATATCATATGATTTATTGAGATTAATGGGATTTAATCTGATTTACGGGGATTGAATGAGATTCCAGGTGATTTTTCATATGAGATTCAATGAGATTTACTCTCCAGTAAATTAACAAAGACCCTGAAAATCACCAATTTTTAATTGAAACTAGTCTTCAAACCCCTATCTGCCAGGGTCTATGTTAATTTACTGGAGGGTAACATGTTTTAATGAAACTCAATGGAATTTAATCTGATGTAATATGAATTAATGGGGTTTCATGGGATTAACCCAGATTTAGCGGGATTCCAGGGATAAAAAAATATGCTTTCATGGAACTCTAATTGGGATTTAATCTGATTCAAAATCAAAACTCATGGGTTTCAATGGGATTTAATGGACATCATGGGATATTCATCGAATTTTAATATGATTTAATGATAGTGATATTCAGATTTAATTTGATGTCATTGGATTCATGGGATTTACTGTGATCTAATCTAATGGGATTTGAGGATTTAATGGGATGCTGTTTGATTTTCTATGACGTTTTATGGGTTTCAATGTGATTTTTATGGGGATATCATGGGTTATCAAATAAATGTTATCTTTCATCTATGGCTTCCACAAGTCGGGATATTGATGGGTAAATTTGGGAAGTTGATTTGACAATTCATAATACTTGTAACAATGATGACAAATTAGATTTATCTTGACTGATTGGTAGTTTCAATACGTGCATTTGTTCCTAGTGAATTTCGATGTGGTCAAGTCGGCCTTGGCATGCAACTTCTTAGATAAAACATTGCAGGCACTAAATTCAAACGGATCCGGAAGAGACATGCTGCCCTGGGATTCGGGCCCTGCGAGTAGGGCTCATGGCCGCCGGCGAGGTCCACACGTGTCATAATTTTTGTGATCCAACGGATGATTTGCCCTCCGGATGTCCTGTGACTATCTGGTAGGTGGTTTTTCGCCACCCCTCTGAAAAATGATGGAGTGAAAGTCAGTTGGGATTATGAAATTCCCAACTGAATGGAAAAATAATCCAAATGTTCCAAACCACCAACCAGTAAATAAATGTAAATAATGATTAATGTGGATTTACCATGCATGAATTGCACAACTAGTGTTTTGTTACAGTAATAAAATAACCTTTGGCAAGTCGACATGGCAGGGGACAATCCAATTTTTCGATGAAAAAATGTGCTAATCCTCTGTAAACGGATGATTATCCATTTGCATGAGAAATTACCGTTGGGTGAAGCAACATGAAGTACAGTCATTCCCCCAAAATAGAACAATTCATTATTCACTTTTCTATCGCTTTGGGGACGACTATACCCATATGTTGTGTTTTTTTGGGAACTGAAACACCATCGAATTTTCGTAGTCTTGAGATGGCCTCCCTTCTCGTTGATGCCAATGATGGCACTGCCGTGCCACCAGTCTTCGGCAAAGCCTGAGCAGAATGCTTTGGGGGTGCAGGCGGTGATTCATGGGCATAAATATGGTAATAACATGGTCAATCTTTGCTAGTCCATTTTTTTGGACTGGTTATCTGGTTGGTGGTTTCAACGCCTCTGAAAAATATGAAAGTCAGTTGGGGTTATTATTCCCAATATATGGAAAAATAAAAAATGTTCCAAACCACCAACCAGGTTACATAATGGTTATGGGTCAAAACCCTGGTACCTGGTGAACCTCAAAATAACTAGTAAATAGATCTTCATCCCACTAAAATTGGTATCAATAGGTTTTGACCCACCTGCATATATATTTTTGTAACCTCAACTGCGCCCCACTTGCTGAAACTTTCGGGATGGCGAGCGGAACCAGCCTTAAATCATTGCTAATCTAATCTTGGATAAGAAACGAACAAGTCTCTGCATTTCTTAGTAGATGTGAAGGTTTCCTAAAATGTGGGTAGCCCCAAATCATCCATTTTAATAGAATTTTCCATTGAAACCCATCTATTTTGGGGTACCACCATTTATGGAATGACCCAGAATAGATATATCTACCAGGTCTACCATAAACCTTCAGTGAAAACCCATCTGTGAAAGCTACAGAAATCCAGAAGTGATGATTAATCCATGTTAAAGGTATACATATTTCAATCCATTATTCTCTATATTACCCTGTGGTAAATTGACAGTTCGACCCTGAAAATAACTAATTTTTCGTGAAACTCATCTTCCAAACCCTATCTCCCAAGGTCGCCGAGGTGCTAAAGGTATCGATGGCGCTGGAGACGAGTTGCCCCAGGTGAGAACGCTTAGGACTTCGCTCCAGATTTCCTGGGTACCAAGGACAATTCCATGGACAACTCTAGTGATTTACCCTCCGGATGTTTTTTTTTGTGTAGAAACAAAAATGCAAATACCCTCCAGTAAATTAACATAGACCCTGCCAAATAGGGGTTGGAAGACTAGTTTCCACTATAAATTGGTGATTTTCAGAGTCTATGTTAATTTACCAGAGGGTATTTGCATTTTTGTTTCACGATTCATAATTTTTTCCTTGGATTTTCAAACGTTGCACTTGGAAATCCATTGAAAATATCTTCGAAATTCAGGTCTACAGCTGGGAAAATCCCCTATGAGTGGAGGTTTGATTTTCCAGCCAGAGGGTATAAGCCATCAGAGCAGTGTTCAAAACCCTCAGGGGATTTCCAATTTCATGACAATCCCCAATATATTTGCTAGTATTACTACAACCCTGTATAATCCTCAATAAACAGGGGTTTTGAACACTGCTCATGAGAGTGAAAACGGAAATTATGGGAACACGAGAACATGTCCTCTCCATGAGAGTTGAAGTTTTGTCAGTTATCAGTTTATCAGTTATCATTGTCCTTTGTTAGCATGAAATCAGAAACACAAATACATGATCCACAAAATAAATCAAAATAACAATGTTTCAATCCTGTGCAGCAGTGCGATTGCAGGCGGCGCGGCGGTATGGCAGTACGTTGCCACTCAGTCTCAGCACAGCTTGTCCCTTTCCTTCTCGAACCATGCCATCCAATTTCGCTGTGACTCTGGCCAGAACTGGACGATCTCTCTGACCTCCTCGATATCTCCGGCTGCTTTGTGAATTGACTTCTTCTCTTTAATGGCCAAGATCAGGAGACGCTTTCCGTCATCCACATACTGCAGAATCTCTTTGAAGAGCTTCTTGTAATCGTCCTCTGACCGCCAAAAATTGGGGTTCAGGGAGATCTTCTTGAAGGCCATGGCCTGTGTTTCCGACTGCAGGGACTTCCAGTTCTGTTTGTCCTGGCAGCACACCAGGACAGTCTTCGCCTTTGGGATGACTGACCAGAACTCTGGGCGGGGACGCCCGCCCAGGATCAGCCATGGGCGCACGACTGTCCTTAGGCCAACACAAACTACTCCCTCTTTGAAAGCATTAACTGCATTTCTATGCAGGAAAAGAGGGCTACAACTCAAAGATCAAGGGAATCTGGATCCATAGAAATTGGGATTCAAGATGCTTCAAGCCATCAGTTGTAAGACTTCCATTCAAAAAAACAATGCATTTCTTGGTGACCGAAACTGGTGAAACGTGGTGGTACTATCATTGCTGAGTTATATAATAAACATGGAAAGGCACAGTAGTTTCTGCTTCTTCATATCATGACCGAATTAGGCACCAAGAACTTGTTGGAACTATCCAACTTGCTGTTTTTGGATCCCTGACCCTTCGCCACCAATGGTCCTAATTTATTTCCGAGTTACCTAGCAGCTAACTCAAATAAAACTCTGAGCAAACAATTTCACCCAGCTTACTATGTTCACAAGCTTTAAAAACAAGCAAGTGAATGGCTTTACTACACTAAGCCAATGCTTTGTTTTCTCCTGTCAAACTACCGAGCCTATTTACAACTGAAAAGACATAATCTGAGGTCACCACAATTTACGAATCATGTATCCTCCATCATATACAAAGTTACATTCCTATATTGGTATGTCATGGTAGGTTTATAGTTTATACTGATTTTACCCCCATGGCCCATGTGGGGTTGTCTCAGAATGCAGGATAATAAAGAAAGTTCACCCAACTTTTGCCTCAACAACTTCAAACAAATGATTTGATCTGCAGTACCTGAATACTTCTATGTACTTCTTTTGAATGGTAGTATCTAAACATAGTAAATGGCTATGTCTAAACTTTTTTTTTGTAATGGTATCATGTTCTATGCACCTATTAATCATGCATCATTATAAAACACAAAGCGATGCATTCTGCATTCCTTAGTGAAATCCCTATCTTTGACAATCATGGCTACACAGTCCATTGCCAATCTTAGATGCCCTGCAAAAGAACATAAACTCATATAAATTCTGAGCGTTTCTTAGTAGATATTCCGGATATTCAATTGAAATCGCAAAAGATTCAAGGATTTATGCTCCTACCGCCTACCCATCCAGGCACGGTTGCAATGACCAACCCGTTTTTTCCAACCGCAGGCCATGCCACGGTTCACCGACTCATCCGATCCCTCTCGGTGTATCTCCTCCTATGGCCATTTCAGGAACCGACTTATTGGAGGTACCTAGCATATAGAAGGCCTATTTTTCAGTCCTATGTAAGGGAATATCCCTTGAAAAAATTGCCTTATATAGTACAGTACCTGCATTTTAAGATCCTGAAACTCCCATTGATCCTATTTAGTAAGTGGTAAGTGGGGTGATAAACCACTTGGGGGTTTCGTAAAATAGGGGTACCCCGAACAATCATCTATCTTATCTTCGGATTGTCTATGAAATAAACCAATCAATTTGGGGATCCCCCATTGATGGAACCTGGACCCCCCCACTTATAAATGGAATAACTGTTTAGTTAGGGGACTTACTACCCAGGGTTATGAACAACTTACTAAGAGGGATGATCATTGAATTTATGGTGGGCAACCCTGCCATAAACCTACCATGACTGGGGATGGTAATGTTCATACCACCGGGATGTTTTATTTTTGGGTCTACCACATGATTGACGACATATGACGCACATTTCGATATAATTGGCAGGAGTGATGAAATAATCACTGGTTTATACTCGTTTAAAGGAAAAAACAGGAAACCGTGGTTTTTCCTGTAAAATATGGGGGTTTCCTGTAAATTTTCCCTTAAACCAATCCATTGAAATAGTGCAATAATGGATGTCGTTCCCTATGGATCCAAACACTTCCGACGGTAAGGCTGGATCTGGGTAAGGGTCAAAGTTGGGTACAGAAATCGGGCACGTGGAAATCCTCTAAATGTTGATGTCCTATTTTTTTTCATCAGCCATTGGGGGATGTTCCAGCAAGCCATGTTTGATTACCAAAGGGCCGATCATGTCCTTAGTGGCTCGTCCCAAGAATTGGATACAGGTGTTATACCCGGCCTGGTAAACGTTAACAAAAAACTATGGGAAGATCCACCATTTTTAATGGGAAAACTCACTATTTCTATGGCCATTTTCAATAACTATGTTAAATGACCTGAGGGTAAGTGCTATTTTAGACCACAACTGAACTAAATCACCCTGCTTTCACCACTTATGACTGAGCGAAAAACATCTACTTACTATCTGGGCTGAACAACCAAGTTATGTGTGATATCCCAGTTTTGACACAGGCGATTTCGCCTGCGCACGCCTCAGCATCATGATAGGCGACGACGGTGAGTTTCACCTCCTTGTAGGGACGCTGCACAAAGGCGAGACGGACCAGGGACGAGGACCATCCCTGGCACCGAATCCCACTCCAAGGGTGGCTTCCGACCCGGTTCAGAAGATCGATTGAGAGCGACATCAACAATCGGCCCATCCCTTTGTCCCCTTCCTTCATCAAGCTTTCGGTCCATTGCGGATAGGTAGATAGAGCCGATGACAGCAACCATCGACCCCATGGAGCTAGTGCTCCGGCAGCGACCCGAATAGCTGCGCATGCTTCCGGGTCCTTTTCGCTATCACCAGAGCTTCCAGTTCGCGTCCCTTTCTCGTTCGAGGTGGACGATTCCTTTTCTCTTACCTTCGACATGATGGCGGTTGCAAGGCTTAGGGATCAGTGACAAACTGGTCCCACCTGTCCCCAGTTCCCTTCCCCCCTGGGTTCGGATCTGTCAAGCCAATGGAATTTGGACAAGGCAGACGACTCCACCAACACCACTCCATTCCCAGTCTGCCAATTGACTGCCGATGAACATTGCCGACAAACAAACCACTGCTCCTTGCCTCTGGCAGCTTGGTCAATCATTTCCGGAAACCCTGGGGGTTCCACATCTATGTGCGTAAAAGTAAAATCCAGAGATATCCAGGGTAAGTATTGCCAGCACCGACAGATGGTTTTTCACACACGTCGAACTAGTTGGATTGGGAAAATAAACTAAGAAACCAACAAACATGATCAAACATGACTGCGAGGTATCCATATTCCCGTTGTAGCAAAACACATAGCTCCTTACCCAAGCCTTGGCCAAGGTACGCATGGGACTACACATATGTGTTGATGGTAAAACCCTCGATCTTTTGTCAATCCCTTGTAACCCATGAGAAGCAAAATAGCAAACTCGCCACTCAATGTACCTAGATAGGCCGCTAGTCTAACTTCATCCTGCTTCAGGCCATGGCCATCTTATTGGGATGATTAGACCGGATCCTAACCAACTATTTATATGTCAAATGGCTGTGGTGAGATCGCAACATAATTGACTGATCATAAAATATAATTCATTCTATCATTTTCTAGCAAACATACCAGTAGTACCGCACAAAGCGGTGGCGGAAGTTTCAAAGAGGAGAGGTGGGTTGTTCTGATGCATGGTTGGCAGAGCGAATCCACTGATGGACCGAAAGGTGGTTGGAGTAGTGCTTTTTGGAGTGGTTGCAGTGGTCAACTCACCCACAACTGCTGAATGTAGTGTGGCGTGGTGTGGTGTGGTGCAGTTGTACCAGTACTTGTAGTTGCAGTTGCAGTGTAGTGTAGTGGTAGTTGTAGTTGTCTTATAGTTGTTTTGCAGTTGTAGTTGTAGTTGTGGTTGTAGTTGTAGTTGTAGTGTAGTTGAAGTTGCTGAAGTTGTAGTTGTAGTTTGTAGCTGTAGTGGTAGTGGTAGGTGTAGTGTAGTGATAGTGGTAGTGGTAGTGGTAGTTGTAGCTGTAGCGTAGTTGAAGTTGAAGCTGTAGTTGCAGTTGTAGCGTAGTTGAAGTTGAGGCTGTAGTTGTATTTGTAATGTAGTTTGTAGTTGTAAGTTGTAGTTGTAGTTGGAATGTAGTTGAAGATGAAAAGATGTGCAAACAGGATAGCTTGCACACCCCGAAATAGCTGCAGGCCAAAGTTAATGCCCCAAGTTCACGGCTTAAATGCGTGTTAGAATTAGGTGAAGGGATGTTTTGAGGAGGATTTCAGCAGGATCTCGAAAGGTCTTCTCACAAGAACCTGTACTAGATTTCACGAGGGCCTCTGCAAGAGCTTCGCAGAAGGACCTCTAAAAGATCATGCAAGCGCCACTGACAGCATTTCAATCGGATCTCCACAAGATCTTGTCACGGTTCTCGACCAATATCTTCATGCTGGGGACACATAAGAGAATCTCCCGAGATCGTCATTAAACAAACCTGCTGCTGGAGTGGCGCTGAGAAAATCTTGATGCAAGCACCTCCTAAGAGCCTCGTACAAGAGCTTTCATACAACCACCTCTAAGACAAGGCGATTGCAGCATCTTCATGCAAGGACCTGGCTGAGAGGATCTCACCAGGAGGACCGCGCCAAGATCTCCGATCATGCAAGAACCAAGACATAGGACAACCGTTTTGTGCGAGCCTGCGCAGTCGACATGCACATGGACACGCAACGGAAGGAAGCCATTTGCGGGAGAATTATCAGGTAAAATGCCGCACGCCGAGACCGGGACAACAGTTGCGCGCGAGCCTGCGCAGTCGAAATGCATGTGGACATGTCACAGGAGCCATTTTATATCATTTTATGCCAGCATTCTTGGGTAAAATACGGCAAGCCAAGAAGAAGCAAAACTCCCGCGGCGCACTCTGTGCTAGCCTGCGCTGCCAAAATGCACATGGACATCTCGCAAGAGCCATTTTAGGCGAGAATTTACAGTAAAAAAGCCGGGCAACAGCTGGAGCAGCCTGATCAAGTAGCAGCCTTTACCCCTACTGTGGACAAACTGTTTGGAAAAAATTGATGGAACCGAACCGCACCGTTGCTCAGAAAGCAATCGTCGGGGCCAACAAAGATGGAAGATCGAGCAGGGTCAACGACAAGATGCAGAGAGGAAGGAAAAAAGAGAGAGAGAGAGAGCTGTGCATGGTTAGGATTTGCTATCTGGGGCGCCAGGCACCGTTAGCGTAGAGGAAACGCGGCTTCGCTACGCTGTCTAACGTTTCGAACCCGGCCCCGCTGGCCATTGCGGCGGGGTCTGAGGTTCGTTTCCTTGAGCTGTCTGCTGCAAAGTTGTCATGCATAGTTTTGTTTCTCTAGCCCTTTGTCGGGGTGTCGTGCTCCCCTCCCTCCGCCTGGGCGGCGTTCTTGACAGTTCCTCGGACCGCGGTTGTTGGGTAACCCGGGCGGGGCTCTTCCCGCGTCCTCCGTGTCAAGAACATATGCCAATTGGGGGGGTTGTTTCTGCTGGTTGTCTTCGTCATTTCTTTAGAGGGGGTTCTAAAGGTTGGTTTTGGTTTCGGGCCTTTGAGCTGTCCACGGGTGTGTGTGTGTGCTTGCATTTCTGTTGATGCTTTTGCTTTGTTGCTTGTTGGTGCCTTGGTGCTTGTTGGTGCTTGGTGGTGCTTGGTGGTGCTTAGCGCCGTTTTGCATCATTGACAAGCATTTGCCTCGGGACATGGATGCATCTCATGCAACTATCAGAGAATTGGTGCTTCAGCGGAAGCTTTTGGAATGCGGTGAAGTAGGTTTTCTGTTTCGTGCCCTGTGCGTAAAGGGTTTAAGGGTGCCTGTCTTCTGTTTGCCGTGAGAGCCTGATCCACCTTGGTGGTTCTCCTCTTGTCTCTCTTTTCGCCTGCTTGCATTCTGCCTTTGGAATGCCTTTTTTGGGCAATTCTGCGGTCTTACAGTATCGTCTGCTGTTCAATTTATAAAACCTTCAGCAAGAGCTCGGAGTCGTCGGAGGATGCTTTTTTCAACAAACACATTGGTGCTGAGCGCCTAGCAGCATTCTGATATTTTTCATCTTGCGCCGTTTGTTCGCATTTGCGGCGCGCGTGCTCCAGATGATATTTTTCAGACGCCGCGGAAATCCGTACATGGAAGTTATTGGGAGGAAGGGTTTTCGATGGCCTTTGCACATTGTGGGCTCAGGTTATTGTATCTGCGATGATCGGCGATGCCACCGGAATCTCTTGCGGCGTATTTGCTTGGTGCTTGCTGATATATATATATATATATTTGCGATGAGATAAGTTGTAGTTGTAATGTAGTTGTAGCTGTAGTGCAGTTGTAGCTGTCGCTGTAGTGGTAGTTGTAGTTGTCGTGTAGTTGAAGTTGAAGTTGAAGATGTAGTTGTAGTTGTAGTGATAGTTGTAGATGTAGTGGTAGTTGCGATTGTAATTGTGGTTGTAGTTGTAATGTAGTTGTATCTGTAGTGTAGCTGTAGCTGTAGCTGTAGTTGTAGTGGTAGTTGTGGTTGTAGCTGTCGTGTAGTTGAAGTTGAAGTTGAAGATGTAGTTGTAGTGGCAGTGTGAGTTGTAGTGTGGTTGTAGTTGTAGTGTAGTTGAAGCTGAAGTTGTAGTTGTAGTTGTAGTGTATTTGGAGTTGAAGTTTTAGTTGTAGTTGTTGTAGTAGTTGCGGTTGTAGTTGTGGTGTTTTGTTGTAGTGTAGCGTGGTGCTGTTGAACGTCCAAAAGTGGTCCGAACATGTAGTGTTTTTGGCATTTTCACTTCCAAGTGTGCTTCATGCCACAACCCCGTGCACGTTTTCAACATCTCAACTTCAAAAAGGGCTCTGAACCCTTTGAATCCATTTGACCCTTCCCCAATATGCCAGGTCCAGGGGAACTCTCCCAAACCTAAGGATCTCACATTTTCCCACGGGTCCTTTGGTGGCGGTTGAGTCAAATCCCGTGATTTTCCGTTTGGGGAGGATGAATTGGATGACCATTCATACATCATGGTCAATCCGAAAGGTAGTCAACAAAATCTCATCGTTTGTTGGTTATTTTCCAATTATCGGAAAAAACTGTTCAGGATTTAGTGAAACCCCCAGCTATTCTAGGCTCCTCTGATGCAGTATCATTTTCCTCCAGGTCAAACTTCACCTCGCGGATCAACTTTCGCACGGATCTCATGGGAAGAATAGGACTGTTCAAAATCCCGAAAGGTAATTCAATTTTATCCTGGTTGGGTAAGAACGGGATTCCCCTATTGGATTATTTGTAATCACCAATATATTGGGTAGTAAAATTCCCTGTAATCATCAACAGGCTTTGGAACAGTCACTTGGAGGATCAGCCCACTTCCTAAATTTTCTTCGTTTTTTTTGGTGGGTGCTTTAACGGAATGGCCAGTTATAAGATATTATATATACATGGAGGAATCGCACTTCGGGAACTTAATAGGTAGGGTTACTAACCACGAAATGGGATGGTCATCCAAGTAATCCATTGTATCGATCATATGAAATATCCTTCCTGACTGTGGCACTAAAATAAGTTAAGCGATCCAATACTGAACCAGGGTTTCGACTGTGGTGTTTTAATATCTGGGGGAAAGGGATTAATATGGAAATCCGTCGTTGTTTTCCCTTTGATACATGATCTACAAATGGTGTGGTTGTTTTCATATCGATCGTAATTTACTCGCAGACAATCTATTTCGTAGTTGCCTCAACCTCGAGAATGAAGATGTGCGTTTGTCAGTTGGGATCATCATGATTTGTATGTCGGACTGAAAATGACGATTTGAACCCACCAACCCGTGATGCTTCTTCTGGCATGGGTGAGCTCAAAACAAATATTCCGGCAAGAGACCCCAAACAGTGTGGGAGGAGTAAACGGATAATGTATTACAAAGTTGATGATAATGTTAATGTTGATGGTGATACTGATGGTGATGTTGATGATGGTGGTGAGAGTGATGGTGATGGTGATGTTGTTGTTGATGATGATGATGATGACGATGGTGAGGATGATGGTGAGGATGATGGTGAGGATGATGGTGAGGATGATGATGAGGATGATGATGATGATGATGGTGATGATGATGTTGACGATGATGATGATGATAAGGTGAAGGGTGATGATGATGATGGTGTTGATGGTGATGGTGATGGTGATGATGATAATGGTGAGGAGGAGGATAACAATATGGAAGATGAAGTGGATGATGAAAAGGTGGAGGGTGATGATGTAGAGAAAGAGGAAGATGATGATGTTGAGGAGGGTGAATGATGATGATGGTGACGATGGTGAGGATGAGGATGAGGATGAGGATGAGGATGAGGATGAGGATGAGGATGATGATGATGATGATGATGGTGGTGGTGGTGGTGGTGATGGTGATGGTGGCGGTGATGATGATGATGGTGATAATGACGACGATGATGATAATATATGATAATGATGAGGGTGATCGTGATCAGGATGAGGATGAGGGTGATAATGCGGAAGATGAAGTGGAGGATGAAAAGGTGGAGGATGATGGATGATGTATAGAAGGAGGAGGATGATGATGCTGAGGAGGATAATGTTGAGGAGGAGGATGACAAGGATGATAATGTTGCGGAAGATGAGGTGGATGGTCATGATGTCGCGGACGGAGGATGAGGTGGAGGATGATGATGTTGAGGATGATGATGTCAAGGGAGAGGAAGATGATGATGTTGCTGTTGAGGAGGAGGAAGATGATGATGTCGAGGAGGAAGACCGATCCCAAGAACGGGAAGCACACTTTGTGCGAGCGTGCGCAATCGAAATGCACATCAACATGTCACAAGAGCCACTGTATACGGAAAATCACAGGAAAAATGGTTCCCCACAACCGCGACCCACACTTTGTGCGAGCCTGCGAAGTCGAAACGCATGTCAAGATTTGCGCCCAGAATACGCCCAGAACGCAGACGAACACTTTGTGCGAACCTGCGCAGTCGAAACGCATGTCAAGATTTCACAAGAGCCACTTTATACAGAAATTTACAGGCAAAATGCCGCAGACCAGATGGAGCACCCTGATCAAGCACCGGCCTTTACTCCTACCGTAAGAACCCCTCAGTGTGAAGTCACTGTTTGGGGAATCACTGGAATCAAGCTGCTACAAAAATCAACCCGGTAGCCTAGCAGAAAACATCGAAAAACCACGGTGTCAGACCCTTGAAGACTGAAAGAAAATACTTTGGTGAAACCCTGGGAAATATCTACCAACTGCTAGTGCTTGCATAGCAATACTTTAGTGGTCCCAGTTTGGTTGGTTTGCACCCCACATTTGTTTTGAATGTCCATAGTTAATTTGTTCTTTGATAATAATTAATATATCTAGGGTCCATACGTTACATGTTAATGTCAGTTGCCTATTGGTACCATGCTTTCGCCTGTCTCATGTCCATAGAAATTGTTCCATATTGCCCCTTGGAAATGCAGGTGTAAACATATCCCACCAGACTATCCTCCAGAAATCAAACATGGCTTGCTTGAAAATCACCAATTTATGTAGTTCGATTATTTTCCAAGGGAGAAACCCTGCATGGCAGGTGGCTGGCTAGTTCGGGGGTTAGCCACCCATGTTGTACCGAAAGTTGGCTTAGAACCTCCATGAATATCCATGAGCTATAGATATTAGCCTCTGGTTGTTTAACATAGCCATGGAAAATAGCCCATTTATAGATGATTTTCCCATTAAAACCTCCATTTTTAATGAATTTTCCATGGCTATGTTAAATAACCAGATGGTATCCATTACCATCCTTTGGATTGTCAATTGCTCCACTGAATCCAAGTCACCAATGCAGCCTTAGGTGTTTCCGCTTGCTTCGGTGATTCGTCCTGCGGCAAAGACGGCAATGCAGTGGCAGCCAGGATAGCCAGGTAGACACCCACTGCTGCAGAATTCTCTACATCTGGGTCCATGGGAACAACCAAAAACCCAGGATCTACAGCCTTAGTTTCTTTTCATTTGAAGTATGCCCTAAGGAACAAACGCATCTCCGCGTTTGCACAGGTCCTTTCTGCCGGGAGAATGAGTCAAAACCTATGATCTTCCACAAGGGGGGATGAATCGGATGACCATGCCAGGGTTAATCTTCAACAGCAAGTGCTGCGCCCAAACATTATGTTGGTTGGCTTACAATATCTTACAATATAATTTCATCTACCCATCTAACTATACTTGAAATCACCAGAACCCATGCTTGATCTAGTGAGCAAAAACAAGGTTGACATGTAATCAATCTGGTGGGCGAAACATGACAAAGCCACAGTTGACTCAAATGCTGGCCCGCGCTCCCACAATGCGGGGTCCCCAAGATAGCTAACTTCCAACTGGGTTGAAACTCTAACAACTCGGACTTATGGCAGAATGATATATCGAACTAGTATTCATAAGGATAACAAAAACCAACAATAACAAATCTTTTGTTCCCCATTTATAGACAATTTTCTCATATAAACACCATGTATAGAGGATTTTCAAACAACGTTGACACCCCCAATCTTGATACCCCCGGTGGCCACACCTTCTTTTGGTACTCCTCACGATGTCCATGCAGCTCCTCCGAAGCAAAACAAAAACACTTCTGTCACCAAAAAAATAACAGTAGCAAAATTAGACCCTATTGTTGTGGTGAGTTGCATTTTTTGTGCTGTCTGAAAATGGAGTACGGTATATCCACAAGTACCCGTTTGACTGGATATAATGATGATTAACAATGGTCATCTTTGGTAGTTCAGTAGTTCATAATAAATTGGAATTTTTTGTTGGTTGGACGGTGATGTTCCGTTTATAGCAAAAATAAACTATTCATCCAGTTGGTTGGGGCTGATTTTGTTTCCAAACAACCCCAAATCAATGGGAGATCTCCAGGATCCTAAAATGGAGGTACGTAATTGTACCATATAAGACCAGATATTGGGGGTATATCCCCTGAAATTAAGCCCTAAAAAATAGGCCTTATATATGGTAGGTACCTCCATTTTAGGATCTTGAAATTCCCATTGACCAAACAAACTGGTAAGCTGCACCAATGGGTATGTTGACTCCACGTTATTCCCCAGGGTTTTTCTTCAGCGGCTCTCCGTCTTCACAAACTCCAGATCTTCCTTCAAGCGATCGAGGGCTAAACTCCTGGGCCCCGTTTGGAGTTTGGGCCCTGGAATACTACAGGATGGGGCCCCGTAGTTATAAGTTGGTTTTTAACCCCACACAAACATATTTAACAGTATCTACACTATTGTTATTATAGTTACAAACCAACTTAGCAAACTATGGGGCCCTATCCTGTATCAGTGACTTACTTTCATGGGTTTCATGTTGTTTTCTTTATTGATTTACTTTGGTAAATTTTAAGATAACTGGGAACAGTGGGGTTAATACTAAGTCATTGACCATACCATCCATGAGCATCATATTTCAGACCATTTACCTCAATTTGGGGACTGATTTTTTTTGAAGTGCTGACTAACCTCAAATTGGAAAGTTCCCCAAATGAGGCTGTCCTGCTGCGTTTGTCTGAAAATAGGGTACCCCAAATCCCATAGTTTATCAACATGTCCCCATTAAAACTCGCAATTTTGGACTGAACATAGGGCTGTTCAAAAGCCCCCTCACCTTTGGACAATCTCATGCCAATGCTTGTGACAAATATATCATATCTATATCTTGATAAAGTTGAAATATACATTGTATATATATATGTACATATTGATATTATACATTGATAATGTGTCAACAAAAATATCGTAAAATCTAAGAAGCTACAATGTACACTAATCTATCATATAATACAATGATAACATACAAAATAAAATGCAATACAATACAATGCCATGTGATAATTTCAAAACACAAAATACATTTCAATAGTACATAATACAATAATGCGATACAGTACAATACAAGATAACCCAATCTTGCTCCACATATATATATATGTACACATAGACAGTATGAACATACAAAATGAACATAACTATGCTCAAACATACTCCTAATTTGGATCAACCTGGATATTTTGCCAGATTTTTTTGCCATCAGAACATGCCAAAATCTGCGGCACCCAGGGTTTTAATGGACATATTCACATGGCTGCAGCAATTTTTGGCCAAGTATGGACATATCCAAATGTGGACACATTCACTATTCCATTGAAAATTGAAAACTTCTGGCAATATTCACATGGCTTGAACAAAAATCTCATCTCATTTCGATCACGTTTTTTTTGAACGACACCTGGATATGGGTCCCCGAGCAGGGGCAGGAGTATGCCGATGTCTTCAATAAAGGTTTTTCACCATGTTAAAACAAGGTCGGTAAATATGTTGTTGCTACAATATCCTGACTTGAGTTGAAAGACTTAATATCCCATAAGTTTACACTCGTGTGGATACATATGCTGTGTATATATATATATATATAAACATGCCATATATATAAAAAGTTCAAAATACAAGTGACAATATCTATGTCAAATATATACATATGGGTAGGTATATGTATATGTATATGTATATATATATATATGTATTATATGTACTTGTACTATGCATTACAAGCACATTTTGAGCCGGCTTTTGACCATGCTTACTACATCCACTTCCGATGCAAGTGGCTGATGGGCCAAGTTCACAAAGGACGCGGCCGAGAGGTCTTTTAACTCCTCCTCCTTAGTCGTGGGGGCATCGTGATCCCCATATCAGGGTTTCCATAAATGAGGACACTCCATTTATAATGGTTTACAATGGAAAACCCTAGCTATAAAAATGGATGATGCCTGGGGGTGCCCCCATTTTAGGAGACCTTCATATTGCCCCAATGAATGAATAGATCAAAAAACAAAACATGGTTTCTAGTGCATTCTTAGGGGGAATGGATTAAGATTGGTCTCAACTGTGGTCTTTTTTACTGTTTGGACCAAATGAACCAACTGGTTGATAGAAGGATAATATATACGATTCCTGGTTGGAAAGAAATTTTGGTGATTCTCCCATATGCCAAACCTGCGGCTAAAATGGGGATAACATGTGATCAGTTTTGACATACAGTTATTTAACACATCATGTTATTAGTCGGTAAAATGGTAGCCATGGCAGGGTTATGTATGGTAGCAGATGCATCTGGTATATAAATGTTCCATACAGTTTGATAACATATACCATCTGGTTATGACTAACAGTTAGCCATGGAAAATCACCATGCTATTAATAGGTAAACCATCTGTAAATGGGCCATCTATACCATGGCTATGTTAAATAGCCAGAGGGTACTTTGGAGCGCATGGCTCGTTATTTTTCGGTCATACTGTTCTACTCCGAAGATGTTGCAAGAATGAGATGAGACTATGCTCAATATCAGCCAACAAATATGATGGGGCTTGTTTGCTTTCCACATTGTTTCGCTGGGATTCTCAATATATTATTCATCATGTGTGGAGAATCCAAATACACAATTTGCATACAATTTGCAAAGGATCGTCCAAATGCAAAAATCATCCAAACTCAAGTAGAATTCTACTCCAGAGCAAATAACAAATGATTGCATGATGGATGTAAAAACGATATAATATACAATTGCATAGTATCATATAGCTATAGGTAGACAGATGCATCGGTAGATAATTAGAGAGATATACAAATAGATAGATCGATAGATCCATAATGATCCATATCGATAGATAAAACAGCAGAAAGAAGAGCAAAAGGACAGCGGAAAGAGTAAGAGGAAACATGACACCAATAATAACACTCGCAACGAAGGCAAGTAACGAAACAACATCAATGGAACATACAGAGGTTCAAACAACTACAATAAGTAATATACGCTAATTAGATGAAATTAGAACAACAAGTCTTCATCGTTGGTTCAGAACTAGTTATAATAACCTGATACAAGTTGCCCTGATCATTGAACCTTTTGAAACAACCTCCGGCAATCAAACATGCCCTAGAAAATCCACTAGTTATGTATGATTTTCAGAAAATCCACTACTTACCACCTGGTTATTTAACATAGCCATGGTAAATCTCCATTTTATAACTAGGTAAACCATCTATTTCTATGGGCCATCTATACCATGGCAAACTGTTAGTCATAACCAGATGGTATATCCCATTAATATCCCATCAAATCTCTATAAAACCCCATCAAATCTCTATAAAATCCCATCAAATCTCTATAAAATCCCATCAAATCACTATAAATCCCATTAAATCAGAGGGTAACACTTGTAGTTCTGAGATTTGCCAACGGCCACGCCATGGTTTTCCATCGTTTTCCATGGGTTTTTCCATGTTTTTTCATTCGGGGTGAGTGACTTTTCGACGACCAGCACGACGACCGAGCTTCAAGCTGCGCGAAGGTGAAGTCGGGCCGCTGCTTCAGTAAATCCTTGATACCTGAGTCCAAGTGTTACCCTCTGGTTGTTTAACCATGGAAAAACCATGGAAAAACGATGAAAAACCATGGATTTATAGTGATTTAATGGGATTTTATAGTGATTCAATGGGATTTTTTGATGGGATATACCATCTGGTTATGACTAACAGTTTGCCATGGTATAGATGGCCCATAGAAATAGATGGTCTACCTAGCTATAAAATGGATCTTTCCATGGCAAACTATTAGTCATAACCAGAGGGTATCCATCAGTGAGGAATTCTTATGAATTATTAATCTTGACTGCAGTGGTGCAATGTTGGTATCTTGGACTTGTCATGATTGACTAATATTGATTATCGTTGACCAGGATTAGTGTCCATTTGTTACTGGATTTAGATTTTCAATGGTGGTGTAATCTTGGTGGTATAATCTTGATGGACTAACGTCACTAATCATCAACCTTGAGCTGCTGTCAATCTGAGTTGGATTGTCCTTGCTGGTGCACTGTAATTAATTGCGTGCAATGGGGATTTGACACTCAACAATGGTATAATGGGGATCTAATGGACTATGAATGGAATATCAATGCAATATCAATGGAATATTGGGGATCTACTTGGTGGCTCATCCCACTTGGTAAGTGGGTTATGACCCAGTTATAAATGGGACAAGTAGGGTTAATCCACTTATAACTGGGGTTAAAACCCACTTACTAAGTGGGATGAACCACCATCTACCCTCTGGTAATTTGACATGTGGCCCGTTTACTTCGATGATGTACCTCCCAAAAGAAACGTGGGTACGGGTCTCCCACGGGTCAACGAAGACCCTGGACTTGGACGTACAGCTGGCCCTAGTGGGGTGAGCTAACCAAGCTGGACCTGGTTTTGGTGGTTGACCTAGCCCTCTGAAAACATATGAAAGTCATGGTAGATATCATAAGGATGCCTTAACTATGGTTCTTTATGGATGTTTATGCATTATACCCTGGTTGGTGGTTAACCTACCCTGGTTGATTGGTTAAGAAACTAGAGACTTGTAGTAAACTGAGTACCTAACTGGTTGGTGGTTGACCTACCCCTCTGAAAAAAATATGAGTTCGTCAGTTGGGATTATGATATTCCCAATATATGGAAAAATAAAACATGTTCCAAACCACAAACCAGTTGTGATTCGTAGTTCAAAACCACATATATAGCAGGACAAGAACTTTTAGATCTGATCTGATTGGTGGACTAATCATCATCGGGAGATTTGTCCATGATTTCTTGAATGATTAGCCCTCAAAAATAGACCTTAATATGGTAGGTACCTCCAATAAATCGGTACTTGAAATGGCCATTGACACAGCCAAGTGGCAGAAATGAAGCATATTGAATTTTGGAAAAGGGGCCCTTTCCTGCGAGCTGACATCAAATGGAGTCGGAAACGTCAGAGTTCCTGGGACACCGGGACATAGGTATTGGTCAAGTATTTACAGCCTAGCCACTGCAAATGTTGGTCATTTCTTGTAGAAAGGGATCTGACTTTTTTGATGTCAAATCATGGCTCATATCTGATATATCGCAGTCAAAACCCAATTTTTCGCCGGTTTCCATGCTTATTTTTACCTACATTTTTTCTAGCTTTCCATCCCCATATCATCCATTTTTGCTACCCTTCCAGCCCTTCATCGATCACCTAAAATGGCGAGCGTTCAACACATCGGAAATCACGAACGAACTAGATTCGTCAAGGTGAAATATCTGCTTTTGGTGGTTGGGCCATTCCGAAAAATATGAGTCAGTTGGGATTATGACATTCCATATTGTTCCCATATGGAAAAATCAAAAATGTTACAAACCACCAACCATATATTGGTTTTGTTTGTTGGCCAGAACATTTTTTTTTCTGTCCTAATCACCGGATTTGTTGTTGGAACAACCAACCATTGAGAACAGTTGTAGATCCCAGTTTCAAAAACCACAAAAAAAATCATTTCAAAAGACATCAGCACACTCCCATTTTGATAATCACACATTGATTTACCTGTATCTTGCTTCAACCAACATCAAGCAACTATCAAAACACCAAACAAACTGATGCTTGAATCCTATATCAGGGTTGATTCCCATATATTTTCTTGCTTGAACTACAAATACCCTCTGGTAAACATACAAACAACTATTGAAAATGGTGATTTATAGTTGATTTACCCATTAATAGCATGGTGATGTTCCATCGTTTTATGTATGTTTACTACATAAAGAAATGTCATTTCACGTGGGTCCATGCTCATGCCCATCCGGAAATCCGGCCCCGGTTAGAAAATATCCCAAGTCTTCATGGATTTCGGTAAGACATCCCATGAGCTTTCAGGCATCCCAGTTCTTCGCAATGGAAAGTAATGAATAATAGGAATGAATAGGAATGAGTTTGTAGGAATGAATAATAGGAATAATAGTAATGAATAATAGGAATGAATACTAATGGATAGTAATGGTTAGTAATGAACAGGAATGAATAGTAATGGTTAGTCAATGGTTAGTAATGAGTAATGGCTGGTTGGTGCTTTGACTTAACCATCTTTGGTAGAACCACACCGAAAAAAGCTATACTGAGACTGGTATTCCAACAATTTCTGACATATTTTGTGACATTTGCCCTGATAAATATATAACTATATACATATATATATATATATGGTTGGTGGTTAAAACACCATCGTGAAACATATGAATTCGTCAATGGGAAGGATGACATCCCATATCTGAAATGAAAAATAAAAACCATGTTTGAAACCACCAACCTGTAATAACTATGTATAGCTTAAGCCATGGTCAATCTTTGGCAGTCCACAAAAAATGGTCATCGCTGGTGATGTTCCAAAATTTTCACAAAAACTCTCCAGGATAAGTTTCTACCCATGTGACCAGTGATGATTCAACATACCCTCTGGTCATTTTCCACTTCGCAAACTGTCAACGTTTACCGGCGAAAACGGCGAACACATCCAAACCTCGCCCCAACAACGACGACCACCCGAGCGCTCCGGATCGGACTTGGTCTCCACCAGATGTGTCAAGCTTTGGACGTCCACTTTCCGTCGTCCCGCGGCCGGGGTGCCGAGGCTTTGATCGGCGTTGGCCACGGTGTGACCTGTGAGGCCAGACACGGAGAGGTTCCAATGAAGTACGAATTGGTGGGGAGTGATAGTTGATTTATCGGATTTAGTATTGAGTATAAGTTATAAGTTGGTGATAACAGGAATCTCGCTCACGGTGAAGTCCAGCAAAGGCTCGCCAGCTAACAAGCATATGGTCTTGACGTTCTCAACCTCAGCAAGAGCTTTCAGCGTGGCCGGGAGCTCGCTGACTTTCTCCGTGAAACTGCCCACTATGGACTGGAACAACTGTGGCTTGACCGTTTTCTTGCCACCACAGAACGTCTCCAGGTCAATCATTTCAGCCCAAAAGGCGTTCCCAGTGGGACTTGTCTGGTACATCACTCTGGACAGAACATCCCGCTCAGCAACTGGTCCTGTACATATATATATGACTGCGAGCAATCGAACTAGTTCATGGGGATTTACAACTGGGAAGACCATTTTGGGGCAAGCACGAGTTTAGTCAAGCTACAAACAGGGGTGCACATCCAATCAATTACCGCTGGCTGGTGGTTTTAACCCAGAAAAAACTCATCAATTGGAATCATCTCCCTAAAGATGAAACACAACACATATTTCAAGCCAGAGTCATTCCTGTCATTCCTATGTCCTGTGGTTGAATATTGACATGCTTCGAGCAGGAAGTTGGGCACCAGGGTCGCGAAGCTGGTGCAAACTGTGGCTTCAAAGCCAAGTATATGACTAGTCATTCTGTCTAGTATATATATATATATATTATATATACACCCATATGCTCCATGTGTGGAATATTTACCAACATTTGCCCTAAAAATGACCCAAATGTAGGTAAATATTTCATACATGGAGCATCTGGGATATATATATATATGTATACACAAACGGAAAAATGTAAATCCCCATCAAATCCCAATATTACCACCAAGAATCAACCGGCGCCGCACCCACCAAGGGGCCATAGTTCACATAGTTAAATAGCACCTCAATGATCTCCAAGAGACTCCTAGCACACCATGGGTGGTCGACTCAAGTGGAATCTCTGTGTTTTTGATGAATTTGTAGAGAGTAAACATATATATATATA
>Ga0126342_10004053_pt1 | contig 24697 bp, 17 predicted proteins | sample Cyp1metagenome_FD_92528 | JGI IMG/M metagenome (GOLD analysis project Ga0126342, IMG submission 92528) | Coral microbial communities from Lord Howe Island, Old Settlement Bay, Australia - Cyphastrea 1 metagenome | ecosystem: Host-associated > Invertebrates > Cnidaria > Coral ...
CTGCAACCATTGCAACCACTCCAGCAAACACAACTCCAACCACCTTTCGGTCAATCAGTGGCTTCGCTCTGCCATCCCTGATTCACAACAACCAACGTCTCCTATAGGTTTCCTGTTCTGAAATTTCCGCCACCGCCTTGTGCGGCACTACTGGTATATCATTATACATCATTATACATCATTATAATATATCATTATATATCATTATACATCATTATACATCATTAAATATCATTATACATCTTTATACATCATTTTATATATCATTATACATCATTATACATCATTAAATATCATTATATATCTTATATTTACATATATACATACATATATATATATCAGAATTGTATATCCCAATGTTTGTTGGTCTGAATCACTGAATCTGATATACATCTATTCATCCGGACGTTACAGTAGTGGGTAAAATCCCGAAATAATTCAGGTAATTTCACATAGCCATGGAAAATGGTAAACTTATAGATGGCTAGTCGCACTGGGTTTCAGTTTTTTCGACCGAAGACAAGGAACCAAGTCCATGAACTATAAAATCGATGATACCAATCTTAGTTGGTTTTAATATGTTTTAATTCTATTCAAACCCTATTTTTTTTCATAGTTGAATCCCGAAAGATTTTCCCATCTTTGGCCACCTCCCTTGCGCGCGCCTGGCGCGCACCATTCAGGCGCCCTTCAGCTGCTTACGGCTCGCGGATCAGCTCCCGCAGGTGCCATGACACCTGGGGGTGTCCAGGTCGTCATGGGGTTCCCCTTTATCGCTGGTAAACAAATCATGGAAAATGGCTATGAGTCAATACCTATTCATACCATTTTTAGAGGGATGAACATCCATTTACCAGCTATTTTTATGTTCACCAGGGGTACAAGGTTTTGACCCACTGCCAAATCATGGATGATGAGATTTGGGGTAGCCCCTATGACTTGGGAAACCTCAATATGGATCTGGAACACACGGAAGGAAAATCAAAAAACATGTCTGGAATGGGGCCAAGAGCATGGAACATCTTATGAAAAGGGAAGCCTCCTGAAATGACCAAAGTGTTCAGGTTGCTGAATTGCAGCAAATGGACATGTTTTTGAGAGGATTTGTTTCCAACATATCTTTAAACATGGACATGGTTTGGGATTGAATGAAGATGCAGAAGCGGAGGATGGAGGAAACTGCCTCATGAATCTCAGTTCCGTTCTTGAGCATTAAAACACAAAGTATCATCATCTTTCGTGATTTTATCTGATATCAAGTGATATCGTATAAGCTGGCGCCACCCCCCCATTATGAGTGTTTGTTTATAAACCTCATTAAGATTCATTAAGTATAATTGGCTATATCCAACCCCATAAACCCAAGCGTTAACCAGATTATTTGCGTCAAATTAGCTATCTACGTGGCACACCTCGTACATGATTCACAATGATTACCCCCATGGACATTGATTACAGTGTGTTCCAAGGCTGGCCATGTTCAACGCCACCAATCGAAACCCAATCAGTGAGATCATCATGCATCTCTGAGGTGGTGCCCCAGAGGTAACTTGGTTATGACTAGGTTGTTGTGGAATGTATGCATAGATATGCGTAGATTTATAACTGACTGTGTTTATAAACCAACACACAACTGGGGGGCACCACCTTGTCATTGTATGATGCCAATGGTTTTCGCAGTTTTCAGTGGGTGTTTGCTCAACCACAAATGCCAGAATTGATTGTAACTGCACATGTTGGAAGTTTGCCTATGGGATACCCCCAACATCTGTACAATAATGTCCTTATTATTTTCCATTAAACCACCATAACTTTGGGGCTCACCTCGCCGCTTTTGGGCAAACACATTTGACATGTTCATGAATTTTGATATTGATGTTTATGTCAGTTCTGTCAGTTACCCTCTGGTAAACATACAAAAAACATGGAACATCACCATGTTTAATGGGAAAACTCACTATAAATGACCATTGTCCATAGCTTTTTGTATGTTTACCGGGTATGTCCCATGATATCCCCATGATATCTCCACTCTTTGCCCATCCTACCGGGATACCCCAGGGCGTGGTGACCGTGGAGCTGAAACCCGGCAACGGCTTACTGGAGCTCTATGGGCAGCCAGGTCGGTCCAGTTTTTTTTGCTGCGTTTTTTTCCATGAGGATTCAGATAGACGGATCCTGAATTTATATATATATATATATTATATTTGCTTGGTGGTTTGGAACATGTTTTTTCATGTTTTTCCATATATTGGGAATGTCATCATCCCAACTGACGAGCATATTTTTCAGAGGGGTTGAAACCACCAACCAGATATATAATCATATATATACAATTAAATACATTATATATATATATATGTAGTGATGTTCATCATTTTAATAGGCAAATCATCTATCAATTGGGTCATGCTCACTACCTGAAAGGAATCCCGGATTTTCAAAGGGAACCATCCCAAAAGAAGCCAACTTTGAAGCGAACGATGCATGATTTTTGGTTTGGTTCCTAGCATTTCCTAACCATGTTTGGTATGTCACCAACCTAACCAAAGTAACTAAGCAATTTGGAATTCAGACGCCAAATTTCAGTTTCATGGCATTTGTTTAGGGTTCCCAAGCATGGATTCAAGGAACATGTTCCTGATTTGGGTGTTTCTGAGGATGCGGGTCCCCAAGACCGATGATATTCCCATTCATGCCCGATATCTTGGATGGTCTTGGGGTCAACTATTTTGAGAATGTATGACAAAGACAGGTTACTAGTTACTACTAGAATCTCTGAAACTAACCAAGTTAGTTTTTTTTTGCGATTTAAAATTTGATCCATATCGAAATGGGCAAAGAACCCACCAAAATTTTAAGTGTACTTCAACATTCTCACATGTCCCAGTTCTGCGGCCTGGGATCATCATGGCAGCAACTTGCCATTTTTGTTGCCTCTGGGTGGTTAAAAAGGCGATATCATGTTATATCCCCATCCCGCCAAAGGTGAATCACACCAGTACCAGCAACAGTCGCATCCATCTGTGCTTCAGGGCTCTACCATATGCAAGATGAGTCCCTGCTGCGGTCGGCGGAGATGGCGAAAGGGGGCAGGCCTGGGAGCCTGAGGTTCGACCCAATAATATCGGCAGCTTTGCTGCTGATCGGTAGGTGATCTGGTTGGTGATTTGGATTTTTTCCATATATTGGGAATAATCATCCCAACTGACGAGCATATTTCTCAGAGGGATTGCAACCACCAACCAGTGATTTATTTTCCTGGAATCTACTAGCCAGAAGTAGAAAAACATGTTTGTTTCTGGATGGGACGCCCCTCATCAAACCAAAGCTGGGAAGAGTGGTGATTCCCCATGGGCATTGCGACCAACTGTACCAATGAACCTACTGTACTACACAGATATCATTGTATTTGTAATCAAGCGTCCAATCTTCTGGGGATTAGGAATGTTGAGCCACAGCCACGTAATGTTGTTGAAACCAATTGGTGGTCAATGGCCTTGCTATGTGTGGATGGCAGCACTTGAATCTGTTGCATGTGCATGCTGCATGCGTACGCATGCCTTCCGACTGTTGCAGGATTTCCTTGGTTCATTCTTTAGGTCACAATCTTCCTTGGGTCACTAGTGAAGGGAAGTTCCAAAGACTAAAGAGCTTGGTCTCACAGTGGTCACATCATGTCACATCTATGTTTCCTGGAAATTATGTGGAAGATGTGGAAGGCTCTTATTCATGTTTCTTTTTTTACATGCCCACGCTTATCTCGGCACCATGCCTGCATGTCTTTCTTGGTTATCCCAGGACTTGATTCGGGCCCCCACTTGGTACCCTGAAGGTTGTTTATCGTAGTGTTCCATTTGTGCATTTTCGTTCGGGTTGGTGGTTCTTATAGTCTTAGTAAATTATCATTTGTGTGTGTAAGTTTACTTGCCGTATCTACCAACAATCCATGGCCCACCCATCTACAGTAAGTTTCAGGTTCAAAAGCATCATGGGAATATGGCCTCCTCCTCAATAATTAAATAACTGCCCATGAAATTCTCGCCAAATCTACCATGAATCTAGCAAATCCCAGCATTAATATACATCATCAATCATCAACCAAAAAGACAAGATTAAACCACAGAATCCCCATAAATAAAGCCCATTCAATCAGCACAAATCCCCATAAAATCTCATAAAATCCCCAAACAACTCCCCAGAACATCTCCGTAAATCTGTATATCCCCACATATGTTCACCATAAAATCTCTACAGGTTGGTATTCCCCCAGTGATAAGTTGGTACCGAATCCCCATAAATTCAATATATAACTGCCTATACTTATTGAAATACCAAGTAACTTAGCTATCATAAATCAGCTATACTATACATTTTTCCTATTGTGTCCCACCTTATACCATCTTCCAAGCTCCAAAAAAAGAAGCGCAGTTACAGCGCGGTGGACATCTTCTCGGGTCGTCGAGAGCGTGTGCTGCGAGCACTGGAAGCGTTGAATGCGCAGGCTGCGTTCTCGATGGTGTGAAATATATCAGATTTACTGTAACAGACTATAACATGATTCTCATTACATACTGTAATAACAATCTAATTAATATACTTATTATCATGGATCAAAGTTTATTATCATACTATTTCGGTAGCCCGCTGGGATTCGATGTGTATATATATATATACACATTATGTTGTACACTATATGATAGTGCAAGTTATATGTATATATTTATGTAATTGTATCGTATCGTATCGTATCGTATCGTATCGTGTAGCATAGCATAGCACAGCATGGCATAGCACAACAAAGCCTAGTATAGTATAGTATAGTATAGTACAGTACATTATCTACATCTAAATCTCTACCTCTCTCCTAAAAAAACAATTCTGTACTGTAAGGTACGTCAATTCTCGGATAAACAATTCTTGGTTGTTGTTGTTGTTGTTGTTGTTGTTGTTGGTGTTGGTGTTGGTGTTGGTGTTGTTGTTGTTGTTGTTTGTTGTATTGTTGTATTGTTGTTTGTTGTTTGTTGTTTGTTGTTTGCTGTTGGTCCGTTGTTTGGGCTCTATGGTTCTAGTCTAGTTTTGTTGTTTCTTGTTTCGTTGTTTCGTTGTTTCTCTTGGGATCCTCAGAATAGTTATACTTTATGATACATTAGTAATTAGAATAACATTACTATGCATTACCTATGTATATCATATCTCTATTTATATATATATATATATGAATTAAACTACATATGTAAATCAATATTCACATAATATAGATATGGGACAATGATGTATGCTTATATATATATATATATTTCAATATATTATACACATGTGGTTGGTGAAGAATAAACAAGTAACCATTGTATATCCCCAGTGTGCGCACTATGCATGAATTATTGACATGTTTTTTTGCAAAATTGGTGTGGTTTTACCGAGAATTTCCGCACCAACGGGCCCACGAATAAATCAGGCTCGAAATTTATCATGGATGATATACTGTATCCAAATGTATATATAAACAATATATAAATCTGAATGTAGCTATTTGTAATAGTGAGGCGATTGATCATCATAGATTCATATACTGTAGATTCTAGATGTACACCCAATACATATATATATATATGTGCAATTTACAAAGGGTATTAAACATGGTTTATTCCAATATGTGCAGCAATTCACCATGATTCCATGGTGACTTCGCCCATTTTCTCATGCAGGGGAAGTGTGGAGATGCCGAGTTGCAGGCGCTGATGTGGTGCTCCAATTGTGGGATCACCGCAACGACATATACCCTCTGGTAAACATACAAAAAACAATGGAAAATGGGTGATTTATTGTTGGTTTACCTATACAACATGGTGATTTTCCATAGCTATGTAAATTTACCAGAGGATATATATATATATACTTTGTCGTAGATTGTATTGGAATAATCCCTTATCTAGTTGGTGGTTTCAAACATTTTTCCACCATATTTGGGATGATTATCCAAATGGACAAATACATCTGTATATTTATGGGATTAGTTGAAACCACCAACCTGTCATATATTTGTATATATATACAACTGTACATATGTATATCATACATGTATGGCCATATATTTATCCGTTTACGCAAGATGATTTAATGATTCTATATGTCATGTAAGAATTTCCCCCAGCGCTCCAAAATGAATAGATCCAATAGCAACGGGGTAGTCGGGTTGCTGGAAAATTGTGGTCGGACCCCTCCAGGTTTTACTTACCCATCGGATCCATGGTGCTGCTATATATGGTAACATGGATCCCATCAATATACCCCAAATGTTAGCATATATACCAGCACCATGGATCCTATGGGTTAGGGTGTTTTTTTTGCTTTTGATGCATGGTGGCACACAAAAATACCTGTTGGGCTAGAACATATCCACTTGGGGTGGGAACACTCATGTTGCTGGTTCTTGCGGCTGCTTTGAGCAGGTTGGTTTGAGATGTTCCCAGGGCTTACTCCGAGCTTGACAGTAGTACTGCTGTCAACTTGCAGAGGGTGATATTGTATATATTCTACCATAAATGGGACAATTTACTAATCAACTGTGTTTGTCAGGGTATGTAAGATTCATGGCTGACACAGCATTGGTTCCTTCGGGGTAAGCGTTGTGCATCTATGAACCCTAATCCTGGAGTTTCCGAAAATATTTTTCTCAAGGACCAGTTGGGATATATGTGTAGCGGAATACTAAAAACAAAAACATATGGGAGTTTCCTAAAATGGCTGTACCCCAATCATTCAAGTCATGAACTGCCATAACTTAGTATTGAAACCCATGGTGACTTGGGGACCCCATATTTGAGAAAACCCCCCCATATCATGAGATATATAACCAGGCCGGAATATCTGATGATGTTCCCAACAAGCGACTCTCATTGAGGTGCTGGTGGATGAACGTCGCTTGCTCAGATGAAGGCTGGTGGGAATCAGTGATGGGCCAGTGATGGACTCCACTTTGTGGCCCCTAGTTTTTGGCTATCTCAAGTGTGAAACTGATGATCTGTTTTAAATCATCGGATTGCCGTGGGTTTATTTTCAGACTTAAGATGCTTATGATGCTTCAGCCGGGCACCCGGCCTCCATCAAAGTGGGCGGTTTTTGAGGTTGATGAAAAGGCCATATGCCGGCCAAGACAAATGTTGTGATGATTGATGGTGTATCTGAACACGTTTTATATAATTAAGTGATATATAAGGTTGTAAGTTAGGTTGTACATCTAAGTCTATACAGTCTATATACCCAAACGGGACTCAAAAGCTGAGGAATTCCATGTCCAAAAAACTCAGGTCCTGCCACCATGGCTGAAGCCGCAGAGCTCTTGCAGGTGACAGGTGAGGATTCTGTGGTTCCTGTGACGTTTCTTGATGTGGTTTTGTCTTAAAAGGGTCATTTCATGAGGAAGATGATGAACCAGTGGATGGAATATGATGAAATGGAGTATCCGAATCCTATTTTCAGAGATGCGTGAAAACATGTTTTTGTTCCTATTTGTAGACATCCAGAGTGTGTTGAGTCAAGTCAAACGACTGGTGAATGAGGATTTTACAGTCAAGGGTCAAAGTCTTTGCGTTTTTGTTGGTCTTGCTATATAATACATACCGTATCATCTTACCATTTTTCGAGAGTAAGTTTCCATGTAATTGTGTTGGGTTCTTGGATGATTCATTGTTTGGTGAGGTTGCGTAGCATATTTAGCTCACATGGGAGACATGTCCATGTGGTCATGCCTCCGGCATACCTCTTGTGCGTGGTAGGGAAAACTATTTTTGTTTACTTGATGGTTTGGGATGGGAAAGGGGTGTAGCGGGGGCCCTGCGTCCGGGGTTTGAAAAATCATAAATCGGGGGTCTTTCAGGGGGTTGTTCGGGGAATCCTTCAGTTTTATATCCAGCACTGTCTTTTCAATATTAAATATATATATACATTATATGTGTATTATGTTTTTCCTTTTTGTTCTTCGTGGTATTGTACTTCTCCTTCTTCTTTTCCTTTTGTTTCTCTCTTGTTTCCTTCTCTTGCTTTATCACTGCCACCTCTTCCCTTCTTATTGTCTCGTTTTTTACTTGCATTCACCCTTTCTTACTCCTAGTTTTCCTTTTCTTCTCACACCAGTCGGTTCTGTCAGGTTTAGTGTATGTATGAATGAATGTTTTGCAATAAACAGTACTGCTGAGAGTAGCGCTAAATCGTAGTCTGCAATGGGCTCGCTAGTGTTTATTGTTGATTTAACCCACAACAAGAAGGTTAAACAAACACAACGTACACGGTGGTGCCCAAGTTTGTTGGGTAACTTAGTTTATTATTAGACTAACTGATGGATTTATGGCTGGATTATATACCTTGGCATCGGTTGGGTAAGTAGAGGTAGCCCACTTGTCACTGGACCTCTGCCAGCTTAGTATATAGGGGTGAAGCACCAAGTAAGACTAAACACCTTTTGATGGTGAATCTTAGGTATTGATGTGGCTATGGATCAATACCTATTATATACAATTTTTAGTGGGATGAACATCCATTTACCAGCTATTTTGATGTTCACCAGGGGTACAAGGTTTTGACACACTGCCATGTTAAAGCACTCAATCACTGCAATATCGAATGCTGTCGAATGCTGTCGAAGGTTGAAGAAAATTTTACTATGACATCTAACTTTGGCTGCTTCAGTGAGTCAGTTGTGGGTGTTCATGGGTTCTTTTCTGGCCATGATTTTCTAGTCATTCTGCTTGAGATGTGGCCATGATATCCCACATGATCTCACTAATACAGGTGCTCTTGCAGCGCATCTAAGATTAAGCGTCACCCAGACCGCGAGAATTTGTCTGAAGATGTACCCCAAATTGATCATCATCCGATGAGTCCATGCCGGAACATGGGTGCCTAGTGTACCCCATTTTCAGATAACCAAATCAGATTCTTGTTGGTTACACAATGTTACACATATGTATATATATATATAAATATCACTATATATATATACATTATAATTTATAATTATTATATGTCTGTATATATATATATATATATAAATATTCCATTAGATTCCCTGATGTATCCCATGATATCCGTCAGGGGGTCCGCCTCGCATGCCGAGTCCAGGCGCCACTGCCTCCGCGCCGACGGCCGCGCCGGCGGCCGCGCCGGTGCTGGCAATCATTGCGACTGGGAACTGTCGGAAGTGGGAAGGTAGCGACCTGGGACATGAGTAGGCTTATGAGGTTTATGCCAGATATGTATATTTATATTTATATATAGTTTATTTGTATAGATCTATGATCTTTATTTATGTTGTATATATATATATATATAGTTGAGTGCGATGAGCATAGACCAACAAAGATACCTGGTGGTCATAAAGCGCCAAGTACTTGCCATGATTGGCTCTATGTTTAACTCTGCACGTTTGAGAAGGGAATGGATGAGCCCTAGTCATAGCATTTGTGTCTGCCTATATTGCTTGGAGGTCTGAGTGATTGCATTACTCCACATTACTCCCCAACAGCATCCATGAACTTCCATGATGTATTTATCTTCATTTCCTCGCATTTCCACTAACCTCCATTAACTTCCATGAATTTCTTTTAATTTCCATGCAATCCCCATGAATTCCATTAAATGGTCTGTTTAATCTCCATAAATGTCCATCAAATTTCCATGAACTTTCCATGAATTCCATTGCAATGACCGACCTCATCACCGGCTTCTTAGGCACAGCTGTTGGATGGCCGCTCGGGGCAGGAGGCTTTCAGCGGACTTCTCCCCTGTCTTCTGCGCCCTGTCCAAAATGGCTATGACAGTCAAAAGCCTGGTACCCGGATGGTACCCCAAAATAGCTGGATAGTAAATGTTTATCCCCACACATACAATAATGATAGGGTTTGACCCATCCGCACATATATAGAAACAAGGTGATTTCACTATATTTCAGGTGACAATTTCGATCATACCAACCCATTTTTATAGGGATATAGTGGGATTAAGTCGAGGTACATGGTGAAGCGAATCAAATATATCATGGGAATATCAATGGAATATCGGGATGTAACAAACGTTTTTTGGGGGATTTAAGACTTTCATTGGGAGTGAAAGTAGACCAAATCTGCATCGTTGGTGTTAGAAAGCCACCGTCCTATTTCCACCGCAGCGGAGGCGTGCCCAATGTGCGGCTGGTCCAGCGCTTCATTCCAGCTGTTCACAACTCAACGAGACGTTGAAATCGAAAGATAGCGCCTGGAAAGTGTCAGTGGAGGTGCGAAAGCTGGGAAAAAACAATCTTTTGATGGACGGAGTGGAGCCCACCATGTGAGGTCTTAGGTCATTAGTCATCCACAAGCATGTTTAGTATCACCATGTTTAGTATCACCATGGTTATTAGCCCTCATTAAGGGGTGGTAATAATTGCACCCCCTCCTATAAATTTTACAATATTGTTATTCACCATAAGTAACCCCAATGAAGGCATTTAGTTAATTCATGGTGATTCAACCGAATTACTACAGAATTATCATCCCTATGTTCTATGGCAGGATATGGAAAATGCCATGAAGCGTGGGCCCGGCGTCCAAGTTGTACTGACAGGAAGGTCATCACAGGTATGACTCAGTGTGTATAAGCCCTATCTGTGGATATGATATACAGTATTTAGATGTATTTAGCAATTAGATGTATTTAGCATAATTCGATATAAATCGTGATGTGATTATTTTGTATATATGTATGGTTGCTGTAGCCAACTTAGCATAAATCAATATAGATTATATATATATATTTAGCCAATTTTGGATGACTTTGGGGTCTTTATACTTTGAGATAGTTTGAGCCATACACTGTAGACACTCCCGAGGATACAAGTGACTGTGTCATACTACCCTTTGCTTGAAATTGTCGGGGCTATTTCGCGCGATCAATTTGTGCGATGTCCCTTTCAGTTGGAGACACGGATCTGAATAATCTGCAATACATTCATCGTACTTATATATGTACCATATATCATCAACTAGCATCAAACATTTGATAACCAGATCCTTTGCTTTACAGCTTCATTTTTCTGGCCCACCTCCATACGTCTTCATAGGATCCCAGCTTCTAACCATGTTTCAGGCTGGGTTGAAGCCCGGGTCAACCAAGCGTCACGTCGACTTTCCGTTCCGGCATGATCCCAGGGTAACTTCCCAACAGATAGAAAATGGATAATCCTACCGGAATAATGGTAACGTATGTTCGTATATGTTTTGGGTGCTCCTAAATATAAAATATATAGATTTAATTAATATAGTATATGTAATCATATATGTGTTTATACATCCATGCATGAATGCATGCGCGCATACATACATCCGTGCATGCATGCATCCATCCATACATACATAATAGTTCTGACTTTTAATTATCCCCATTTTCCCTCGGATGACTGTGACCTCGCCAGAGTATTTCGGACAGCTTGAACGTACCAACCAATACCTGCGAGGTATTGGTCTTTACCGCCTGACCAGAGTGGTTTGCATTTAAGGGAGCGGGAGGCAGGTGAAGGGCAGGTTGAGTGATTGAATGGTGGTTTAATAAAAGATAAATCACTAATATGATTAGTGATGGGATAATTCCATTGGAATACCATATCTGAGCGGTTAGCCTCACATAACTAAGCGTGGCTTTCTGGATAATCCCCCAGCTATAATAGGTTGATGGGAAAAGCAAGGTATCTGCTTGGTTGATGGGTTTACCGACGGGTAAAAACGGACATGGTTGGGGGTTATAAGTTATAACCATGCTGTTTATACCCATATTCTTTCCAAATTCACCCTTAAGTGGACGATCAGTGCTTCCAAACTATCAATCTTCAGTTTGTTTTTGTTTGAAGTTGTTACTGGTCCAGATCCCATTTTTGTTGCCTACCTTCTGATAATCTAATCGGAAATGACAAATAATCATTTTGATCTAGTTATTGTTCATGTTTAATTATTATGAATTATTTTGGTGTTCCATGCTGATGAGTCATTGCTGGAGTTTCTGGAAGATATTCCACTGATTCCACTCCGGGGATGTTATTTTTAGCAACCAACCTGGTGACTGCATGAAGCAATCTTGGGACATGTCAGCAAATACTGCAAATACAGTGTTATACAAGAGGTACTGAAACTAAGCACACTCAGCAAGTCTCCTAAATTGTCAGCATCCCCAGGGGGAAGGGACCCCTTTCGCAAATATAAGTGGTTTACATAAGCCTATCTAGCAATATATAATAGATACATCCACCAAACATCCTAAAGTTATCATGCTTACACACCAACTTACCCATCTTACCCATTATCTTTTGGTCCCTTCCTGCAGCAAAGCTCTTCAAGTCAGGGTAGTCTTTTTTTTGTCCGAGTCGGGACCAGCCTCCAGATGAATTGATGACGCTCGGCTGGATTTTACGGGTCAAACCAATCTTGAGTTATGGTAAAACGTTTCATGACCAATATCCCTACTTTGATTGATATGATTTGATATGGTTTTCCATCCTCTGGAAATGGTTCCACGTGAACTTTCAGAACGTGATCCCGCATGAACGGGACTAGACCCATGTAAGCAATTGCACAACCAGCCAGGTTTCAGTCAGGAGTGCGAGAATGTGGTGCCCCATGGGCTAACCAGGCTTTGTGGATGTTTATGAGGAATACCCTAGGGTAAATTAACATAGACCCTGAAAATACATTTTTTTTGGTGGAAACTACATAATCTTCCAAGCCCTATTTGCCAGGGTTTATTTTAATTTACTGGAGGGTACGGTATATATATATATATCCCAGAGGATCCATGTATGGAATATTTACCTACATTGACCCCTAAAGTAATTTAAAATAATCCCAATGTAGGTAAATATTCCATACATGGATCCTCAGGGTATAATATCTATTGTTAACTGGCTTTATCTGGGTACCAAAACAAATCATGGGCAGCACGCCCAGAAACCACCTGGCCAGGCCGAGCGTTTGTTGGATCGCGCCAAACGAGAGTTGTGGCAGGAAGGAAGCGCTTCGCATCTCGGCCCAATTTTTCCCCAGCGAAGTTGACAAAAACTGGGGTATGACTAAAGTTACCCTCTGGTAAACTAACATAACTATGGAAAATCACCATTTTTCATGGGAAGACTTATATAAATGGTGATTTTCCATAGTTATGTTAGTTTACCAGAGGGTACTATAGTTAATGGGTTATAACTATAGTTACTATAGTTACTATAGACCATTTTTAATAGCTATGTTAAAAGTTGATGTGTAAAGTAACATAACTATGGAAAATAACCATGTTTAATGGGTAAATCAACTATAAATGGCCATTTTCAATAGCTATGTTAAATTACCAGAGGGTACATCAATATATACTGTATATATAGCTGGTTGGTGCTTTGGAACATGAATTTCATGAATTTCCATATATTGGGAATAGTAACCCCAACTGACTTTCATATTTTTCAGAGGGGTAGGTATACCACCAACCAGATAGTTCATGGGTTATAATGGGTTCATAAATCAACTATATCAACTTACATCCGGAGGGCCTCACCTTTTTGATTATACACCACCTAGATGGTCCCAAATGTATACCCCACTTACAGAATATCCCCAATAGAAAAAGAACAACTCTATGGCCTGCACTTAATATTAAACACCACCTATTTGTATGTTGCTACGCAAGGACTCAATCATGCTTAACCATTCCTGGGTATCTAGCTGCACTATGGGGATTTTTTCAAATCACCGTGGTTACACCCAACTGATCCTACAAGGTGGTTGTTAATTGCCCAGTCCAAAACCTCTCTATTCAGGAACCCATGCCCATACAATCCCATATTTAACTACTATATATGTTTATTATATAGTGCATTCATATACATACATGACATTTGAATACCCATATATATATGTATATATATTACTCAATAAGTTTGTATACATATCATTTCATATACTTTCACCCTCCCAATACATACATATATATATATATCATATATTGGTTGATATCACCATGTCAGGCGCTTGGAGCTCGAGAAACAAATTCGGAGGTGCCCATTGGTTCAGCTTTCCGGACATCATTTTTCCAGGGGTATCCCCCGACGATTCTGCGCCCGGAAGGTTCCTATGCTTAAACCTTCTGGGCGACGCGGCCTGTCATGCGCGCCTGAGGCGTCCTGGATGAAAAACATGTTTGGTGTCCGATCGTGAGGATTACTCCGATCGCATGGGTTGATGCATCGCAGATCAGTGCCAAGCGGGCCAGAAAAAGTGATGGCGTACAATACAAACAAAGGCTGCCATCTTTTGGGGGTTCTTTTGTATGAGCTATGCAATTGTAGCATTGGCGAGTATGTATATATATCTCTATATATGTACATATAATGCAATATGTATATATATATATATATATGATTATATATGTATATTATGTAGATTGACAATACATATTAAATAATATTGTGTGTATATATTGTATACTGTATATTATGTATACATTTCAGATGTATTTATTTCAACTATATTTTGTTTAACGTACATACCCTACCATCCGCCTGCCTATGCATTTGCCTACCCAGCAATCTACAGAAGCGCTGCAGGTTTAGCTTCGCACGTCCCAAAACGCCATTGGAGCAGGTGCTGGGTTCATGCCTTGGTGTGCCAGTTGGTCAACAGTTGAACTATTAGCATCAACTATCAGGGAATTGGACATCCCTTAGTTAATGGTTGGATAGTTAACCAATTTATAACCAATTCCCTGATAGTTAACCAATTCCCTTATAAATTTTGCATCAAGGGATTGGTCTAAGGGAAAATCTTCATCGGAAACCAATCAGATTTTCGCATGGAAACCATGATGGGGGTTCCTGTAAATATTCCCTTAAGCCAATCGATTGATTATGGGAGTTCCCAAAACAGGGCTACTCACAAATCATCCAAGTCATGGATGACCATGACTTAGTATTGAAACAACTCTGGTGAGGACTGGCAATTCCTCATTTTGGGACACCTCCATATATCCATGTTGGGAGACGGGAATCTTCAGGATTTTCATACTAATGTTGTTTGGATTTCATGGCATGGGATGACCTGTCCCCACATGTAGCACTAGACCCTGGCCCCACATATGAGCAGTGGCTGCAAAACAGCAGTTGGTTGATGATTAGTTCAGGAGGTTCATCATTAACCTATATACATTTCATTTCTTTGGGATTATCACAATCCATGAACTGGGAATCCCATTCTTGACCAACTAGGATGAAATGGAATGCGGTTTTGAACACTGCTTATATGATGGGACATTGATCTAAAAAACTGTGAGTTTTTCGGCCAAAATGGTGAAAAGCAAATACATAAATCTCCCAGGCATGAGTGTTGATGCTTAATAAAACTTGGTTGGACGAAGGGGCACGAGAACATGGTTCACCCATTCGGCGATGATCCGAGAAAGTGTAAGAAATTCTGCAAGCTGATTGGTACCGGATGTTTGAACCATAGGCACCATAGCCATATTTCAATACCCAAACTTGCCAAAAGAGCAGAGGAGTCTCTGGCGGAGCTCCATTTCCTGCAGCTGCAGACTGCGCGATGCTCTCAGGGGGCTGAGAGGCTCAGTATGGCTCAGTTGGGGTCAGCATCCCACGGTCAGAATCATTCAGATCCATTGATTGTTCATTTTCAGTGTCATACCCTCTGGTAAACTAACATAGCTATTGAAAATGGCCATTTATAGTGAGTTTTCCCATTAAAAATGGTGATTTTCAATAGCTATGTTAAATTACCAGAGGGTAGTATCAATGATTTTGGGCTTCAACTGTGATACTTGGCTATTGATTGATGGTGGGTATTCCACTATAGGGACGCTGTTTTCACCACCAACATGGTGACTGCATGTGTTGTACTATATAGAGAAGCAATCTTTGGGAATGTCAGTAATTACAACGTTAAAAGGTAAAGGCAGTAAAAGTAAGCATGCATGGACACTTAGCAATGCATCATATTCATCTACTGTCAATTGTTGCTACCCCCTTGGGGAAGGGACCCCCAATCATAAATTGGTTTATAACCCCATATAACTATAGATATGTCATGAGATGTCCGCAATAAAACCTGGTTCGCCTACTTTAGCTATAAATTCACTTAACTATCATTGGGGCCCCCTTCCTGCTTCTGTATGCATGTGTATATGTATATATATATATATACACAGATCAATGGAATTAACTGAATCTTGATTAATTAGAAATGCTGGGACATATCTACATGATACATAGCTTCTCGTGTTTTTGTTTAGCCCTCTCAACTGCACGGTTACCGAATGTAACCAACTAATTTTGTAGTTCTGCTGGAAAGGGGTTTCCGGTCGCCATACCCAAATAGTTGGTTCCCATGTCTAAATGTCCATGGATGGTCCTCTGATGGTTCAGAAATATTCTTGAGCTCATGGAGCCAAAGCATCAATAAGGGAAGCTGAATTAGTCAATCGTTTCATCCCTCAATTTGAAGCAAGCTGTACTTCCTTTCCTTTCCACAAGCCTTAGAACGTAACTTTTCAACTGTGGCCACCTACAGGTAGATTGGCGTTGTCATGTTGTTTTGAGTTTTTGATATATATATATATAGTTGTGTGGTTGAAATATCATAAATCATCAAATATATATAGTATAAATTGTATTTAATCACAAGTTGGTTTATTGTTGTATCTATGTCTATCTATGTTTATATATACATATATATATATTTATTTATATATATATACTTATATATATACAAATATATATATATACTTATATATATATACTTATATATATATACTTATATATGTACTATGTGTCACTATATGTCTATAACTATAACTGATGGGCTTACTTGCCGTGGTCATCGCCCAGGCCCGAGATTTGGTGCCGCGAGGGCAGCTCAGGGCTGGTATAGCTGGACGGTTATTCCCTTTGTTTTTTCTAATTATAGGTATAATATATATATATATATTTATATATATATATATATTGGAAATGTTATATTTAATATACTCATACATATTCATTTATATGTATATATATATAGTTTTAAATATTATATATATATATATATATATATTATGTAATAATAGGTTTTGGCCCATCCCGATACAAGTATGATATAATTATGATGTTCCATTGTATTCCCTTTGCCTACATGATCCAAATACCTGAAGTGGAGCTAAATCCATGGGGTTTATATTAAATTATATCACCAATATGGAGAATGAACCAACAAACATTGCATATACGAACCATTACGCACCAGTACTACATCGGTTTGTAAAATACCAACATATAAAGAACGACCAATCTAAGTGTTTGGTGCTGTGAAACTCGGATTCAACCACTAACTGTTGGCAGTGTGTATTAGTGTTTTTTTGGATTTTGCTACAGTTTCAGCAACCCTCAAATGACTGAAGAGTATATTTATAGATATCTAGTTTATCATGTGTTTCTCTGGATTTATAGGTAAACTATGATAAACTATGACTAATAGGATGTTACATGATTTTACTATACTTCACTTATACTACTTGATCCTATCTTATTATACCAATCATAAAATGGGCTGAGGCCTGGAACTGGCGCCGTTGCAGTTGAAGTCGTTGCTCGGTGTTTTAACGCCCCAGGTTTATGGCTACATAAAGCACGAAATGATAGAAACCATGGGATATTTTTTATGACTGCTTTTGGGATTAATGATGTTCTTGGGATTTTTGTGAAATTTAAGACGATGCATTCTAAGCCAAGCGTTGAAACTTTGAACTGCAGCCACCTGCTTTGGCTTGCGACAAATGATTCTCATGGAAGCTCCTAGTGGTTTCCTTGTCGACGCGACAGTCTTGGGTTCGCCGATGCTTGCAGAATTAAGGATATTGTGGTAAAACCAGAAATACATGGGTTGTATAAACCATCCCCAAATGGTAGGTTTATTATTGGGTGTCCCAGGTTGTTGATTTTGACAATGGAGCAGGCATGAGCAGGCATAGTGGAGGCTTCTGTCAGGATGCATCCCACTTAGTCAGTGGGTACCATGACAACATGGGTGTGTGGCCGTGGCATATACTGTACTGTGGATGGGCCAGCGAAATCCTGCACCAGTTGATGGTAAACATCCCAGTATTCATAGGTCGAAAAACCATCCGGTTGGTGCAGGATTTCGCTGGCCCATCCACAATAGGGTGAAATGTTATGAAATGTTGGGCTCCCAAAAAACCTTGGGATGGTCATGAATCCATATTATATATATATAATATGTATATGGAGCCACATACTCGTAAGGATTCCCACCATGGATGACCACAAGAACTGGTTACCATCCAACTGGTCACCATTGATGCATGCTGTCTGAGGCTATAAAGTGCCGCGCTGCAGATTAAAAAAATACAGCAACTGTCCGCTGTTTCGTGGGATGCTTGAGCCGCTGTCATCGAAGATGGCAATGAAAAATCCACGAACGCATTTGGATAGGACAATCATGGGACATGAAAATGGGTCATTTTCAGCAAGCTGTGTTTGGCAATCACTGGTTGGTGGTTTGGAACATGAATTTTATTTTTCCATATATTGGGAATAATCATCCCAACTGACGAGCATATTTTTCAGAGGGGTAGGTCAACCACCAACCAGATCAGGGGCATTGAAGATCTAAAAAAGTGGCCCTTTCTTGCCCTTTGGATCCCTTTGATAAACTGATTATTTCTGCAGAGTGTCTGCCTTTCATCGATGATTTATCCATTGCCGGAAGTTGCGGGCCCATTGTGGGAAACATGATCCGAATTTCCTGATGCTGGTTTCCTACCTGAGACGATGATTCCACATGAGAAAACACTATGTTTGAGACTGTTTGAAACCGCCCCAAGGACCCTGTTGTATGGTGTTGTGTGTGTGTGTTTTTAGTAATAATATATATATAGATAGATAGATAGATAGATATAGGGGCATCTCCAAAAAGTATGCCGTTTTCAATGCGGTTTTCCCCATAATTCCCAGGTCTCCAATTGTTCTATCTATTTAGGGGTTGCTGTATTTAGATAAACATAACCGTAAATGCAGGAAAAAAGAATAATTAAAAAAAAAAACAATAAATAGGTTTTATATTTGGGGGCGGGGTGCAAAAGGCATACTTAGAAATTCCATTGCCAATTGGGGTGCTACAATCGTTACCCTCTGATTATTGAACAGAGTTATGACAGTGGCCCATTTATATGATTTCTGATTTACATTGTCTTCCGTTGATTTCTTTTGATTTCAATTGATTTATCCATTCAATCATGATTTCCATAGATTATTTTCCCATGATCTACCTATTCAACATGATGATTTCCCATAGCTACCGGCTACCCTTCAAAATCACCAGATGGACAGCTTTCCAGATTCCAGCGCCAGGCACCGAAGACATGAAGTTCGGCGACGGGGCAACGCTGCAGGCGTGGACCATGCCATGTCCGGAGTAGACCGACCTCTTATATCATATAACCCCATCATTTAATCAAGCAGTTCATGAATGTAAGCTCAATTGGTTGGTAGTTTCATTTATGAAAAACAACAACATTTTCCCTGGAAATAGGATGATGATTCAAATTGACGACTGCATGGTCGCAAAAAACCGACCACACAGAGACTGTTTGGTTCGCAAAGGTTGTCAAACCAAGCTTCTATAAATGATCCAAATGTATGTGAATGACGCCCCTAGTCCCCCGTAATAAGTTGATTAACCCACCTATGTATTATCACCACAAACCCAACGGGTAACCAACGAACTGCGCGGAGACCTCGAATGATACTTTTGCCAGTTGAGCAGTGTTCAAAAACGCTGTTGGTTGATGATTTGGTTGGGATGTTATACTTTTCTATATATATATAATATATGAGTAACTGACAAAATTTGCTAAACACTAAATTATATAGTAGAGTGGACTTGGGATGTTTAAATTTGTGCCAAAACCCAGGAAATCCCGTTCTCAACAGGTATTTCATGGGATGTCATGCCGAGTAAGCCCATAAATATCACCAGATTCCAGGGTTTGGAGCACTGCTTATACGTGAAAAAAAACTGATCAATCATGATCAATCCATATTAATCATATAAAATACAAATTCAGCCGCAAACTAACATAAACCTTGAAAGTAGCCTATTAATATAGCCTATCTATTTCATGGAAACTAATCTTCCAACCCTCCATTTGGCAGGGTGTATGGTATAATTTACTGGAGGGTAAAACCCCTGAAACAAAAAAAGCAATCCCAAATAAACATCCCTTACCCCCAACAAAAATCCCAAGATATCCCTTATAGATATATCCCAACATAAACATAATCCAATTAGGAAAGTCTGTTTTAACATCCAGTCGTACCATAGATAAATCTATCCCACATATTGCCACATAGATGTATCCAACTAGGCTTATAATCCCAACATTTACCCTATATGGTAATTTAACATATGGAAAATCACCATTTTTACTGGGAAAATCTACTATTTCTATGGCCATTTTCAATGGCAAACTGTTGACATAACCAGAGGGTACCGAAACTCGGCAGGTGATGCACGAAGCCTATGGCGACGCGAAGTTTTGCTTCGTGCCCAGAGGCCACAAGAAGGGGAGAGTTTGGACTTCTGCGGTTTGTACACCTTGGGTTGGTATAAGGGGTGGTATATATATATATATACTGTATATATATATATATACTGTGTATATATATAGAATATAGACATTTAAATCATTTAAACATGATCTGCAAGGGAAACCAAGCAGTCAATGAACATATGATATAATCAAAGTCCATATTACATTGGATTTTTTTACAGACACATAACACGTAGCTGAGAATTTTCTGGATCCCATGGATTCTGGGTCCATGTTGGACTGAACATGACATGTCCAGACAGTTCATACATTCACAGTTCTCCGGAAATATCTTCCAAAAAAGCAACTGAATCAAATAATTTCAAATATTGCAAAGAATTTTGGAATAAAATATATTTCAACATCATTCCAAAATATATTCAAAAAAAGCAACTGATGTTCAAAGAATTTTGGAATTGGAAAAAGTGATGAAACTGATATGTTTCTTGTCAGATCTCACAGCCGGGAGCATTTGATGTCCCACCATGTCCATGCTCCATGTAGGAATCGGTTCATCTGATTCTGTAAAAACATGAAAACACGAGGTGTCAAAGGCTGATGTCATTTGTTAGCTCAGTTGAAGTATCTGAGATTGTCTTAAAGCTTGATACCCCCAAATCGAATGCCCATCATCATCATCATCATCATCATCATCATCGTCATCTTCATTGTCATTGATCATCAATTTAAGTTATTTTATTTTTTTCGAAACAATTGGGTATATCCCATTCACCCAAAAATGAATAAACATGGTGCAATCGCAATCCATGGGACCATGCCACATCCGTCGCAAGGCAAGTCTGGCTGGTCCTTGCGTTTCTTTGAGGTCGGGCTTGGGGATGGCCCCTCACCGTGCTGGGGGCTCCCTTTTTTCTGGAATTGTTTGATGTGCCATCCAATGATACCCTTTTTTTTGAGTAAACATGCCGAGCGGCTCCTGACAGCAATTTTATGTAATTTTATGCTTGGACTGCGAAAACTTCACTGTGAAGGTGGAATGACAACTCATGACTTGGCACGCCAGATATAATAATTTTCCCCAACGTTGGCTGGACATAAACGCAGCTGATCAACAGAAGATGTGTTCATTCACATACATGCAGCTCATGAATTGATACAACGTCTGGTATGTGACATGTTTTGACAGGTTGGTATAAAATTCCTTGAACAGAACAGAACTCTACTATTTAATGAACAGTTTTGTGGTTGCGTTCATATCAACATGTTTTTCTTTTTGTGTCCGCCAAGATGTAAACACCCCATGTTACGTCGGGGGGAAACAGTCCGACGTTTCCTCGCAGTGTTCAGGTGATATTTGCGGGATGTGTACCCGTGATGATCTCAGACAAGTGGGAACTGCCCTTTGAGGACTGGATTTGCGTTGGATACCCCGAAGTCCTCGAATGTGTCTTTTTGGGTCGTGTCATTGTCGAAGTTTGGATGATAGATTTGTTTTATTTTGATTTGTTTATTTGATGTTCACCCAATTTATATAGGTAGATGATAGTAGAGCACGTATCAATTATCCTGAAGTAGAAGTGAACACAGAATATGCTGATACTGACGTACATATAGGAATTATAGATATATACACACTTTTACACACCCATTTCAGTGAGGATTGTTGGAAGTGTTATATCCACTGCAGATATATGATGTGACATGTTGACCAACAAGAATTAGCACCCGAGAATTGGGGTATAAAACTCTGAATATATTATTGTGGTGATCTATGTATAGTTGGATATGAGGGTTTCTTGAAATGGGGGTACCTCCAAATCATCTATTTGAATGGCTTCTTTCCATTATAAAACCATTTTGGGATCACCCATATATGGAAACCCCCATATATAAGCCAACAATGTCATTTGTTAAACACATATCCTAGACAAACTGTAAAGTGAGGACATTGTGAGAATGGGATTGACCCTTCCCCTTCCCCCCCGGAATGGTGTTTTGTATAGGGGATACACCAAGGCCACCAAGGTGGTCCTTTGTGTTTCACAAAGCAGCGAGAAGAAAGGGGTTTGTTTGAAGATATCCTCAGTTAGTTTGTGTTGTTGGGTTGAACATGCTTTCTTATACAATATATTCCGAATTATTCCGATTCCTACCGGGTTCTATTGGAACCTCAAGCTCAAGAGCCCAAGCCTATTGGAGACTGAGACTGGGGTAGAGGCGGAAACAACTCTGGTCAGTCCAGGTACCAGGTATTACAAGTTGGTGCACCCGAATTAAGTTAGTCTATAAATCCTCCTATTTTATTGTAGGATATTGTAGGTAGAAGTATGTATCGGTTATAGCCAATATAGCTTTAACAGTTACAGCAACCAACAGTTCCCTAGTGATGTTGACCAACTCGGCCAGCGAACGTGCCCCAGGGTGCCCCATGGTGATTCTCGCTGCAGTTTTGTTCCAGTTTGAAGAGTGTTCACCAATCACTTCACACGCACTGTGACTGTGTCAGCCATGGCATTTTTGACATTGGCAGTCCTGGCGTCTGTGACATGGCTGATGGAATTATTTCTATATAGAGGGTTGGACAACAAAAGCAGTCGAGTTTGTTGTGACTGCCAACACCCGATGGATACAAGGTCGGTCCTTTCAGCAGAGCACTACTGAATGATACGTTCGTTTATAGATGGTGTTACATCAGTTTGGGACTCCTGAGACACAGCTGTCAAATTTGCCAACGAACGTGCATATTTGTGGCATTTGTTTCCTCTGGATTTCGACATTTCTTGAGAAGGGACTTAACCCTCTACCCTAAATACTTCCTCAGAAGAAACATGGATCCAGAGGGTTTGTATGAAAGTACTTTTTTGGGGTACAAGATTGTGACACACACACACACACACTAGACAAGAAAGGATCATTATAGTGATCCGGCAGGAACTGAATCCTGAAACGTGCAAACCAGCCTAGACCATTAGACTTACAGTAGAGCCCCTTGTAGTACTTCTCGAAAACGATGTAGAGCATCCAATGTTGTCAAACGACAAAGTTCAAACCAGATTCCACCAAGTTGAAAAAAATCATTGTGTTTGGGGTTCTGAGCTTGGCCCCGTGCTATGTCGGAAAAAAGGCAGGTACGTGGAGTTGATCAGACTCCATATCCCAGTCAACTGCATGGAGCTTCATTGGCGACAGCCATGCAGCGACCCTGTCGCCCCCTGCGTTATTAAAAAAGGGAGAGGACAGAAGAAAGAAAAAGAGAGAAATTTTGCATCTATTCAGATGTTACACACACACACACCCAGCCGGAGCCGGGTCAACCCTGAAAGGCAAGAGAAAGAAAAAAGCGGACACAAACGACGGGCCAACGACCAAAACAGCGCAGGCTCCGGAACCAACCTACACGGCGAAACGGACCTGACCAAAACAGAGCACACACCTAAACCCCACGACACATTACGGAGAGGCACGAAGGGAGAATTAGAGACCAAATGGGGGACTAGTTGATGGCAAACAAGAGAAACCAAAACAATTAATTAGTTTAAAAACAGAACTCAGTTCCTAAATTCCTAAGAGTCGTGCGTTACTCCTCTCCGGGAACGTGGTCAGGTCGCGCCCAAAGGCATTTAACAGCTGTACGAGTTCCAACGAATTGGGTGCACAATATGTTTGACCTCACCAGAAACCAAACAGACCACACCTGCAGGAAAAGGACATGCCTGTTGCCTTCAGTCGCTCATGTCATGTGTCACCGCAAAAACTGAAGCTGCAGAGAAAACGAGGTTTCTGATGATTTCGACCGCGTTCACTCTGATAGACAGGCAATTTGGCGAGGAACCCTGGGACATCCGGAACAGCGGGACATGGTGAAAAAGGTGCATAACCACAAGGCCCACTGGTGCGCTTTACCTAGACGGATTACTAATTCAAAATTGTCAATTCTGAAATCTGGTCCGTCATCATTCACCCTAAACAGGGTTGCCTCCAATGGCTCCATGGCACCATGTCGGAGCCACCATGGAAATCACACTAGACAAGAAAGGATCATTATAGTGATCCGGCAGGAACTGAGTCCTGA